>JAABUX010001520.1_pt1 | contig 34759 bp, 37 predicted proteins | sample 5561851 | NCBI WGS metagenome assembly JAABUX01 (sample SAMN10711883, study PRJNA513361) | rock metagenome | isolation source: Antarctica rocks | place: Antarctica: Victoria Land, Richard Nunatak red sandstone | collected 2016-01-03
CTCGCGCGCAGCCTCGCCGACCCCGCTCCGCCCGCCAAGAACCCGGCCCAGCACCGCGCCGCCGCCCGCAGGCGCATCCTGCGCGAGGTCGAGGACACCATCCAGCGCATGTCCCCCGGCTCCGATGCTGCAGATTTCGACGCTGCCGACGCCAATGACGCCAGCGCCGACGCCCTGACCGCCGAGCTGCACGACCGCCTCGACGCCCCCGACCTCGACGACGACATCAGCACCCGCCCGGTCGCCGACATCATCACCGAAATCTGCCGTGACCTCGGCCTCGCCCTCCTGTCCGGCGCCCACCCCTGGAAGCGCCGCACGCCGGCGGACCTCGAACAGCTCTGCACCCGCGCCGCCGCGCCCAGCGCCGCCCGCCAGCCGAGCGCCGGACCGCACTCTGTGCCCGCCACTTCCCGGCCTGCCCCAACCAACCCCGTCCCGCCCGGGCCAGCCGCCATCCCCCGTGCGGCCGGCCCCGCACACGCCGGCAGCGGTCCGCCGGACAACCCGGCTGAACCGCCAGCCAGGATCGCCACCATCCCGCCCTACCCCATGCATCTCCGGGCCCAATGGCGCCCGCCGCCCGAGCCGAAGCAAACCTCCGCAGATCCGCACAGATGACTGGACAGGCGCGGGTAGGAGGCGCAACCGCTAGCCCATCCTGTCCAGCGTGGAGGGACAAGGTCCAGTGATCGCGTCCTGAATCGAGAGGCCAAACAGCCCTCCGCGACTGTTCGGCCAGCGGCCAGACTCGGTATCGAAGGCACGCAAAACAGCAGGATCAAGGCGACATGGCTGAACCAGCCCCATCCCCCGTCGCCCCACCCCCCATCGCCTTGGCCCTGCAAGGCGGCGGCACCCACGGCGCCTTCACATGGGGCGTGCTGGACCGCCTGCTGCACGAAATCGCCGCCAACCGCCTGCGCCTGTCCGCCGTCAGCGGCACCAGCGCCGGCGCGTTCAACGCGGCCCTGCTGGTCAGCGGCCTGGTCCGCGGCGGCCCCAACCTGGCCCGGCGCAAGCTCGCCGACTTCTGGACCAGCCTCTCCCAACGTGGCCTGCTAGCCGGCAACGCCCTGTTCTTCAACGAGCCCAGCCCCTTCGGCGGCTTCAATCTCGACTGGTCCCCCGCCGCCATCGCGCTGGAGGCGGCGGGCCTGGTGATCTCGCCCTACACCAACCTCTTCTACGCTGACGCCCTCGCCCCCCTGGTCGAGCAAGCCTTCCCCCCCGCAGACCTCCAAGCATTGAACGACCCCACGGGTCCCCGCCTGTTCGTGACCGCAACCAAGGTGGCCAGCAACGGACGCGCCATCTTCACCCAGCCCGGCCTATCCACCGCGGCTCTCCGCGCCTCCGCCTGCCTGCCGACCGAGTTCCGCGCCGTCGAGCTAGGCGGCGTCGCCTACTGGGATGGCGGCTACCTCGGCAACCCCGCTTTGGCACCGTTGATCGACCATGCGCAGGACCTTCTGCTGGTCCTGGTCAACCCGTTCCAGCGCACGGACGGCGTGCCCCGCAGCGCCCGCGCCATCCTGTCCCGCACCAACGAGGTCACGTTCAACGCCTCCGTCGTGCTGGAGGTGAACGCCATCGAGGCAGTCAACAGCCTGTTGGCCGAGCTTGCCGCCGCAGGCACCGCCTATTCCGGGCGCTATAAGCCCATCCGCTTCCACGCGGTCCGCAACGACGCTTTCGAGGCGACGCTGGGCAGCGTATCCAAGAGCAGCACGTCGGCCACCCTGCTGACGGCCCTGCACGACGCCGGATACCAGGCGGCGGAGGCATGGGTGGCGTCCCACCTCGCGGACGTGGGCGTGCGCTCCTCCCTGGATGTAAAGGCTGAGCTTATGGACCGGGTGTTGAACGCGTCCTAGGCCAAGGCCGACGCAAATGCCGCAGCAGCGATGCCTGCCCGCTCCCTCTTGCGGAGTAGAAAGCAACAGCCAGCCTAGTCCACGCGCCGCACGTTCACCCTGGTCCGAGAAGCAGGCCCTAAGGCGCCGGCCACTCCGCGGTGCCGCCATCCAGCGCGTCCGCGCAGCGCGCCAGCCAGGCGCGAACGCCGGGCGGGTCGATGAACCAGTCCTGCACCCGCAGCCCAGCCCCCTTCATCCCCTGCGCCGCCCGCATCCCGTCCTCGTCCGTCACGTCGTCGCCGATGAAGATCGGCCGCCGCCCGGCGAACGGCGCATCCGTCATCAGCGCCGCAACAGCGATGCCCTTGTCCACCCCGCGCGGCCGGACCTCCCAGGCCATCGACGCCTCCATCAGCCCGAACTGCCGCGCCTGCGGAGCAATCATTGCCAGGGCGGCGTCGCGCAGCGCCGGCCCGGCATCCGGCACGGCGCGGTAATGGAACACGAAGCCGCGCTGCTTCTGCTCCAGCGACGCCCCCGGATGCGCCTCGACGATGCGCGCGGCCTCGACCGTCCACGCCACAGGCGGGTCCGGCAGGCTGGCGCGCAGCACGGTGGCGCCAGGAGCATGGCGGATCGCGCCGCCATGCTCGCCAGCCACAGCATACGGCACAGCGCCCAACAGCTCGTCGATCTGCGCGATGGGCCGCCCCGTCACCACTGCCAGCGCCCCGCCCAGGTGGTTCCGCAGCCGTTGCAGGCTGTCCAGCAGCCCCGGCGGCACCCGCACCTCATCCGGCGTCGGTGCGATGTCGAGCAGGGTGCCGTCCAGGTCCAGCAGCAGCGCCGACTGCCCCGGCAACGGCAAGGTCAATGACAGGACATCACCCGCACGTCGTAGATCGGATGCTGCAACTGGTTCAGCGACGGCTCGCCGGCCAGCATCCAGCCGTGGAACTCCCGTCCGGTCGGCTTGCTGTCGGCGATATCCAGGAACGCCGCCGAGTCCGCCTCCTGGTTCGGCGGGCGCACGAAGCAGCCGCGCACGGCGATGGTCAGCGACCCCGCGGTGCCGCTGCCGCCGGTCCTGATCGTCAGCGGAACGGCCTGCGCGCGCACCTTGTCCAGCACCGACAACTCCGCCGTGCCGCGCGGCTGCCAAGTCCCAGCCGGCGCGGCAGGCTTCTCCGCCGGCTGCGCCCAGCCCGCCGCCGGCGCCAGGAGTACGAGTACCAAGGCGGCCACCGCCCTCAAGCCCGTGACCGCCGCGGGCTGCGGAGGCCGGCGACCATCTCCGCCATGATGCCGCGCAGCGCCGCCTCGTCAACGCCCATCAGCACCGCATCCTCGAACGCGTCCTGCAACACCTGGGCGGCCTCGCGATGATTCTCCTCCAGCGTCCGCAACTTCTCGCGGCAGGATACCGGAACACCGTCCGCGCCGGGCCACAGGGCTGGCAGGCTCACCGCTGGGCCGTGCCTTGCCCGGGTGCGGCGGGCGCCCCCGCCTGCCGGTCCAGCGACTTCTGCGTCGCATCCGCGAGGCTGCCGACATTGAAGATGAACTTGCCGAGCAAGTCCTCCAGGTTGGTCGCCGACTGCGTGATCCCGACCGTCTGCCCGTCCGTCAGCGTCTTGTCCGACCCGCCGGGGCTCACCGTCAGGAACGCGCCACCCAGCAGCCCGCCCGTCGAGATGGTGGCGCTGCTGTCCGCCGGCACCTTGATGTCCGACTCCACCGTGAACGTCAGCTTGGCCTGGAACGTCGCCGGGTCGATGCTGCTGCCGGTGACGCTACCGACCTTGACGCCCGCGATCTTCACATCCGCGCCCGGCCCGATGCTCCCGACGTTGTCGAACTGCGCCACCAGCCGGGTGCCGCCGGTGCCGCTGCGCCCGGTGTGCCCCGCCGCATACGCGATGAAACCGACAGTCGCGAGCAGCACCAGGCTTCCGGCCGCCAACTCGGATACGCTCCGCCGCTTCGCCAAGCCCCTAGCTCCCCGGTGTCCAGGATTCGTAGTCGCCCGTGGCCGGCGAGCGGTGGCCGCCGCGGTAGTCATGCCCCGGCGGCCTATAGCTCTCCGGAGTGCCCGTCAGGTTCTGCTGATGCGGCTTCTGCCAAAACTTGCGCGATGCCGCCGGGATCGGCTCGTCGGTCGTGTAATGCAGCCAGGAGTGCCACTCGGCCGGCACCTTCGTGGCCTCCGGCTCCCCGACATACGTCACCCAACGGCGCGCGCGCAGCCCGGTGCGGGCGCGCTTCTCCTCATAGTAGCGGTTGCCCGCCTCATCGGTCCCGACGGGACGGCCGCGGAAGTAGGTGAACAGGCGGGTGCCGATGGTCGTCATGCGGTCCATATAGGCGCGGCGTCGTCCCCGGTCCATCCGTCTGCAATGGCGGCCCCTCGGCGATTGCAGCCCGCCCCGCCGCCGCTTAGCATGATGTGATGACCAACACACGCATCTGGCAGGGCGTCCGAATGCGCGATACGGCCGCCGGGGCCGACCCGGACGCGCCGCTCCGCCCGCTCAGCCTGCCCGCGGCGTGGGATGACCGCGCGGCGGCGGCCCTGGCCGCCCTGGCCCCCGGCGTGGGCCGGGCCAGCCTGCCCCGCGCCGCCGAGGCCTGGATCCACCCCCTCGCCATACGCGCCCAGCAGGCCGGCGACCCGGCGCTCGCAGACCGGCTGCACACCCTGCTGCTGCATCGCCAAGCTGCGCCGACCGAGCCGGTGTGGGGCCACATGGGCACCGCGGCGGAAACGCCAGGCTTCGTGTTCAACCTGCCGGCGTTCCATGACGGCGCGCACGGCTTCGACGCCGCCGGGTTCACCGCTGCCGTCCAAACGGCTGCGACAGCGTTGCGGCTAGGCTACCCCGGCGGCGGCCAGTTCGCCCTGGGCCTGACCGACCTGGATGGGCTGCTGGCCTTGCTGGCCCTGGACTACGACAGCCCCGCCGCCCGGGACGTGGCGCGGGCCATCGCCGCCCTGCTGCGTGCGACATCGGACCTCGCCTTCGCCGGCAACCAGCCGGACCTGCTGTCCCGCCACATCCCCTGGCCGCTGCCGCCGGCCTCGACGGCGGTCCCCGGCCTGGCGGCTGCGGCCGACGACGCCCGCCAGGCCGCCCTGCGCGTCGCGGGCGCCCTGCCCAGCACCGCCATCCTGCCGCCCGGCCCCGCCGACGCCCTGCTGGGCGCGGAGACCGGCGGCATCGCCCCAGCCTTCTCCCCCGTCGGACCCGACGGTGCGCTGACACGCGCCGCGGCGGCGCGCCTGGCCGCCCTGGGCCTGTCAGCCGACGCCGCCCTGGCCCGCCTGCTGGCCGGCGAGGCCGTGCTAGCGCCCGCCGGCCTGGCGGCGCACCAGGCGATGCACGACGCCGTCGCTCCATTCCTGCACGCCATGCCGCCCCGCCCGGTGCCGGGCGCCATGCCCGCCCAGCCACCGCGCCGCCGCGTCCTGCCCGCCCGCCGCCGTGGCTACACGCAAAAGGCGGCCGTGGGCGGCCACCGCATCTATGTCCGCACCGGCGAGTACCCGGATGGCACGCTCGGCGAGCTGCACGTCAGCCTGCCGCGGGAGGGCGCCGGGCTGCGCGGCATGATGGACAGCGTCGCCGCCGCCGTCAGCCTGGGGCTGCAGCACGGCGTCCCGCTGGGCGACTACGTGGACGCCTTTACCCTGACCCGCTTCGGCCCGGCCGGCCGTGTCGAGGGCGACGCCGATGTCGGCCATGCGACCAGCATCCTCGACTATGTGTTCCGCAACCTGGCGGTGAACTACCTCGGCCACTGCCCGGTGCCGGAGGGCATTCCCGATCCCGCGCCGGTCGATCCCGCGCCGCTGCTGCCCATGGATCTGCCATCGCAGCCCCGGGGCCGTCGCCCGGGCCTGCGCCTGGTCGCCAACGGATGAGGGAGGCCCAGTGACCGGACGCATCGATGTCAGGCTGGCCGAACTCGGCCTGATCCTGCCCTCCGCCATGCTCCCGATGGCCACCTACGTGCCCTACGCGATCACGGGGAACCTGGTCGTGGTGTCCGGCCAGGTGCCGGCGGTGGACGGCCGCATCGCCGTCACCGGCAAGGTCGGCCTGGACCTGGACGTGGCGGCGGGCCAGCACGCCGCCCGGCTGTGTTTCACCAACGTGCTGACCCACCTACGCGCAGCCTGCGGCGGCGACCTGGACCGGGTGCGCCGCGTCGTGCGGCTCGGCGGCTTCGTCGCCTCGCCGCCGGGCTTCACCCAACACGCCCTGGTGATGAACGGCGCGTCCGACCTCGCGGTGGAGGTATTCGGCGACATCGGCCGCCACGCCCGCAGCACCATCGGCGTCCCCGCCCTGCCCGGCGACGCCGCCGTCGAGGTCGAGGTCGAGGTCGAAGGCATGTTCGAGATCGCATGAAGGCTTTTCGCAAGCTGCTGGGCCGCCATATCCCTGCAATGCCCGACGGTTCGCCCACGCTCACGCTGACGCTGCACCCCCACATCGCCGAGATTTCGGCCGATGAGTGGGATGCCTGCGCCGGCGGAACCAACCCGTTCGTCAGCCACGCCTTCCTGAGCGCACTGGAGGACAGCGGCTCCGCCAACGCCCGCACCGGCTGGATGCCGCAGCACGCGGCGCTGCGGGAGGGTGATCAGATACAGGCCGTGGTGCCGATGTATGCCAAGTCGCACAGCTACGGCGAGTATGTCTTCGACCATAGCTGGGCCAACGCCTACGAGCGCACCGGCGGCAACTACTACCCGAAGCTGCAGGCCGCCGTGCCGTTCAGCCCCGTCCCCGGTCCCCGCCTGCTGACCCGCCCCGGCGTCGCGCCCGAAGCTCTGGGCCAGGCGTTGATCCAGGCGTGCGAGGAGCTGGGCCTGTCCAGCATCCACGCCACGTTCTGCACGCCCGCCGATGCCGAGGCATTGGAACGCGCGGGCTGGCTGCGGCGGCTGGGCACGCAGTTCCATTGGGAGAACGCGGGCTACAGCACCTTTGACGATTTCCTGGGCGCGCTGAGCAGCCGCAAGCGCAAGGCGATCAAGCGGGAGCGTCGGGACGCCAACGCCGCCGGGCTGGACTTCGTGGCGCTGCGTGGGCACGAGATACAGCCCAGGCATTGGGAGGCGTTCTACCGCTTCTACACCTCCACCGTGGACCGCAAGTGGGGCAGCGCCTACCTGAACCGCAAGTTCTTCCCGATGCTGTCCGAGCGCCTGGGTGATGCCGTAGTGCTGATGATGGCGGAGAAGGACGGCGCCGCCGTTGCCGGGGCGCTGAACCTGGTGGGGGCCGAGGCGCTGTATGGCCGCAACTGGGGCTGCCGGGGCGACTGGCCGTTCCTGCACTTCGAGCTGTGCTACTACCGCGCCATCGACTTCGCCATCGAGCACGGCCTGGCCCGCGTCGAGGCCGGCGCGCAGGGCCAGCACAAAATCCAGCGCGGCTACTTGCCGAGGCCAACGCACTCCGCACACTGGATCGCCCATCCCGGCCTGCGCCGCGCCATTGCGGGCTACTTGGAGCAGGAGCGGCCGGCCGTGCAGGCCGATATGGCGGCGCTGGCGGAGGGGTCGCCGTACCGCAAGGCCGGCGAGGACTAGCCGGGCGCCCCGCCCTGGATGTCCTAAACCGGGCGTTACTAACCAGGCGCCCGGGTTCTCATGCTGCGAACCGCCATAGGCGGCCAGTCAACCGGATTGGTCGGCGCGAACGGCCAGCCCGGCTGCGGCGCGGCATGTTCGGCCGTGGCGGACAGGCGGCCGTTCCGCCACTTGGCAGCGCCCGACCGCAGCATCTCCGTCATCAGCACCGGCACGAAGGCGTCCGGAGTCAGGCCGAAGGCATATTCCGCATGGTCGCGGAACCATGGCGCGGCCAGCAGGGTCGGCGCCAGCGCCGCTTCCATCAGGCCGTCGGCCAGCATTAGGGCGTGGCTGAAGATGCGCTTGCAGGCGTGCCAGGCAATGCGTTCCGGATCGGCTTGCCAGCTTGCCAGCCGGCGGCGGGCGCGGTCCAGGGCGGCCGGCAGGTCCTCGATCGCCGGGCCGTGCCCCGAGAAGCCGACCCTCGCCGGCAGCATGGCCAGGCGCTCGATCGTTTCCGCCGTACGGTCCAGCGAGTCCGCACCCTCCCGGTAGGGGTTCAGCCAGCCCAGGTCGGCGTCGTGCAGCGCGTCGCCCAGCACCAGCACGCCGTAGTCTGACGAATACAGGCTCAGGTGCCCGGCCGTATGCCCCGGCGTGCCCACCACCAGCCAGGCGGTGCCGCCGGTGCCCACGGTGTCGCCGCCCTGCAACTGCCGCGTGACCTGGTAGGGTTCGACCGGTTGGCGCAGCCAGGCTGCCCGGCAGGCATCGGGGTCGCGGGTGTTGACCAGTATCGCCTCGTCCACCTGGGCGGCGATGGGGATGCCGAACTCCGACTCCAGGACATGGTTGCCGCCAGCGTGGTCGCTATGGGAGTGGGTGTTGAGCACCAGGGCGAGGTCGCGGGCATGGACGCCCTGCGTGGCGACCCACGCCAGCAGCGCCGGCGTATCGGCGCCGAAGCCGGTATCGACGAGCACCGGACGCCGCCCCAGCAGCAGCACGGAGTTGGCGCTGGGATAAGGACGTTGAAAGAACGCGATGGGTGCGGCCGTCACCGGCGCGCGGCCCTTGTTGGACTGAAAGGGAGAAGAATGGCGTTGGGCAGGTAGGCGGCGATCATGCATCCTCTCTAAGCTCCTCCGCTGGATCGCTGCATCGTAAGTACATTTCAACCCCTGCTGGCTGCGCTGCGGAAGGAGAGTCGTGAACTGCCCATCATTTGGCCCATGAGTTGGACTGGAAGCGTCGCCCAGTTGCGATCGGCCTTGCCCGACATCGTCCCCAACGCATCACAGTCCCCAGGGCCCACGCACACCATGGCGATCCTGGGATTGCTGCAAGCGGCGTTGCGCCAGGTTCCCGACACGACTGGATGGCAGGTCGTGGTTAATTTAAAGCTGCTGCGCCTGGGACGCAGCATCGACGCCGTCTTGGTGCTGCCCGGGGCGGTGCTGGTCTTGCGGGTTTGCCTGGAGGCGCGCGCCTTCTTGGCCGCTGATCGGCGAGCGGCCGAGGATGCAGCCCTAGACCTTGCGGACTTCCACGCAGGCTGCCGGGGCCTGCCGGTCATACCGGTCCTGGTGGTGCCGAACGGCGCCCATGCCCGCGGCGCGCGCCCGCTGCCATTGGCCGGGGCAACCCCGGTCGTGGAGGCGACGCGGCTGCTGCTGCCGCAGGTGCTGGGCGACCTGGCGGCACTCTGCCCGCCGCTGCCGCACGACCCGGCGGCATGGGCCGGCGCCGCCTATCGTCCCGTGCCATCGCTGATCGGCGCGGCCTACCTGCTGTATGCCCGGCACGACGTGACCGCGCTGACTCTGGCGCAGGCGGGACGGGGCGGGCTGGCCCGGACCATGGCGGCGGTCGCTGCAGCCGTGCAGGACGCGCAGGCCGCCGGCAAGCACCTGGTCGTCTTCGTCACCGGCGCGCCTGGCGCTGGCAAGACGTTGTGCGGGTTGAACCTGGCGTTCGGGACCGGGGACGCCACCTTCCTGACCGGCAATCCGACCCTGGTGCATGTGCTGCGCGAGGCGCTCGTGCGCGACGCCGCCGGCCGCGGGATGGATCGCCGCGCCGCACAGCAGCGGATGGCAGGTGTGGTCCAAGCCCTGCCAGCCTTCCGCGACCACTACATTCGCCATGCCGAAGCGCCGCCAGAACATTTGGTGGTGATCGACGAAGCGCAGCGCTGTTGGACCGCGGCCCACGCAGTAGGCAAAACGCAAAACCGCCCGGCGCCGCTGCTGGACTCTGAGCCGGGGCTTCTGCTGGACGCCATGGCCCGGCATCCCGGCTGGGCCGTCTTGGTCTGCCTGATCGGCGGCGGGCAGGAAATCCACGATGGCGAGGGCGGGCTGGCCGGGTGGGGCGCAGCACTCGCCACCCGCCCCGGCTGGCGCGCCGTGGCCGCCCCGTGTGCCGCGCAGGCCGCCGATCCCCGGCAACACCTCGCCGGCCCACGGCTGGACTGGGACCCGGACCTGCACCTGTCCGCGCCCGTGCGGGCCATCGATGCGCCGGAAGCGATGGCGTGGGTCGATACGGTGCTGGGCGGGGATGCCGCAGCGGCGATGACCGTTGCCTGCGCGGCCGGTGGCGTGCCATTCCAGGTCACGCGCTCCCTGGCCGCCCTGCGCCGTGCGCTGCGCCCCCGCGGCGCCCGCCGGTCCGGACTGGTCGGCAGCTCCGGCGCACGCCGCCTGCGGGCGGAGGGTCTGGGCGCCACGCTGCCGCATCAGGACGAGATCGCCGTCGCGCGGTGGTTCCTGGACGCCTGGCCCGACATCCGCGCGTCCGACGCCCTGGAGGTGATGGCGACGGAGTTCTGTGTCCAAGGGCTGGAGCTGGACCGGGTTGGCGTATGCTGGGACCTAGACCTAATACGGGCCGGGGCGGCCTGGCAGGCGCGCAGCTTCCGCGGCAGCGCCTGGACCCTGCCGCGCCAGGGCGAGGCGCGCAGCAACCGGCTGAACGCCTACCGCGTGCTGCTGACCCGCGCCCGCCATGGCACGGTCATTTGGGTGCCGCGCGGCGACGCCCGGGACCGCACCCGCGATCCTGCCCAGTATGACGGCATCGCCGAGCACCTGTTGGCGTGCGGCGCGGCAATCCTGGACGAGACCACGCTGGTGGAAGACAGTGCGGACGTTCCTGAACCGGTGCTATTATGATCCGCTGGGCTTTGTGCCTTTTGCTCCTGGCGAGTCCTGCGGCTGCTGCCGAGGCGCCAACGACCGACCTGACCGCCGCTCCTGCGGCCGGGCTGCCAGGGTTCGAACTTAAAGTCGCTACTTGGAACCTGGAGTGGCTGACCTCCCGGCCGAAGGGCGACCCCGGCCTGCCGGACGACGCCGGGCCGAAGGCGGCCGAAGACATCGCAACCCTACGGCGCTACGCCGTCGTGCTGGACGCGGACGTGGTGGCGTTCCAGGAGGTCGATGGGCCGGAAATCGCCGCCCAGGTGTTCACGCCCGACCGCTACGTCATCTACGCCACCGGTGACAGCGTGACCCAGCGCGTGGGCTTCGCCGTACGCCGGGGCTTGACGGTCGAGCGCAATCCGGACCTGGTCGGGCTAGACGTTTACCCCACCGCCCGGCACCGCCTGCGCAGCGGGTCCGATATCACGCTCATCCTGCCCGGCGGCCGCCTGCGCCTGCTCGCCGTTCACCTGAAGACCGGATGCCATGACGCCCGCCTGGATAGCACCAGCCGCAACTGCGAGACCCTGCGCCAGCAGGTGCTTCCCCTACAAGGCTGGATCGCGCAGCGCCGCGAGGAAGGCGTGCCCTTCGTGCTGCTCGGCGACTTCAACCGGCGCATGGACCGGCCCGAGGACCTGATGGCGGCCCTGACCAGCACCGGCCCGCTGCTGCGCGCCACCGCGGGCCATGGCAGCCCCTGCTGGGGCGGCGGCAGCTTCATCGACCACATCATGGCCGGCGGCGCCGCCCGCGGCTGGATGCAGCCGGACACCCTGCGCGTGCTGGTTTACAAGGAGACCGACCCGGCGGCCAAGGAGCACCTGTCCGACCACTGCCCCGTCTCCGTGCGCTTCCGCCTGCCTGGGGACGGGCTTACACTGCCAGCGATCCCTGGAGCGAAGTAGATGAGCCTGACCATCCTTGTAACCGGCGCGACCGCCGGCTTCGGCGCGGCATTCACCCGGCGGTTTGCGCGCGACGGCCACCGCGTGATCGCCGCCGGACGCCGGGCCGAGCGGCTGGACGCCCTGCAGGCCGAGCTTGGCGACTCCGTGCTGCCGCTTCCCCTGGACGTGACAGATGCTGCGGCTGTGGCGGCACTGCCGGGCAGCCTGCCCGAGGGATGGCGCCAGGTGGACGTGCTGGTGAACAACGCCGGCCTGGCCCTGGGCACCGGACCCGCGCAGGGGGCGAAGCTGGCCGACTGGGACACCATGGTCGCCACCAATATCACCGGCCTGATCCACATGACCCGCGCCCTGCTGCCCGGCATGGTCGAGCGCGACAGCGGACACATCGTCAACCTCGGCAGCGTCGCCGGTAACGTGTCCTACCCCGGCGGCAACGTGTACGGCGGCACCAAGGCGTTCGTCGGCCGGTTCACCGACAACCTGAAGGCCGACCTGGTCGGCACCGGCGTCCGGGTGACCAGCATCGAGCCGGGCCTGGTCGGCGGCAGCGAGTTCAGCAACGTCCGCATGGGCGGCGACGCCGAAAAGGCTGCGGCGGTCTATGCCGGCACGACGCCCCTCACCCCGGAGGACATCGCGGAGGCCGTGGCCTGGGTGGTCGGCCTGCCCGCGCACATGAACATCAACAGCATGGAGATGATGCCGACCTGCCAGGCCGTTGGGCCGCTGGTGATCAAGCGCCGCACGTGACGGACTCCGCCGAGCTTGCGGCCCGGTGCCGCGTGACGCCCGGCACGGCGGTCGACCTGGACGATTGGAACCCGGCGGATCGCCTTGGGCTGAGCAAGACGGACGCCGAGGCCATGCTGACCGCCGGCGCCGAACGCCTGGATGCCCTGCATGAGCGCCTGTATGCCCAGCGTGCCTGGTCGGTGCTGCTGGTGCTGCAGGGCATGGACGCCAGCGGCAAGGATGGCGCGATCAAGCGCCTAGCCGCCGGGCTGAACGCACAGGGCCTGCGCGTCGTGTCGTTCGCCGCGCCGAGCACGCTGGAGTTGTCGCATGACTTCCTATGGCGGGTGCATCAGGCGCTGCCGCCGCGGGGCATGGTCGGCATCTTCAACCGCAGCCACTATGAGGACGTGGTGGCCCTACGCGCCAACCCCGCGCTGCTGCCACGGTTGGGGCTGCCCGCCAGCCTGATCGGGCCGGAGATGTGGACGCAACGCCTGGGCGCCATCGTCGCGTTCGAGACCTACCTGGCGCAGCAGGGTACAGCAATCGCCAAGGTATTCCTGAACATCTCCCCCGCCGAGCAGCGCAAACGCCTCCTGGAGCGGCTGGACGACCCGGCGAAGGAGTGGAAGTTCGACGCCGCCGACTTGGCTGCCCGCGACCTGTGGGCAGAACATCGTGCCGCCTACAACGCGGCGCTCACCGCCACGGCAACCGCCACCGCCCCATGGTATATCGTGCCTGCCGACAGCAAGCCGGTCGCACGCGCCCTGGTCCAGGCAATCTTGCTGACGACCATGGAGGGCCTGGACCTGGACCGCCCGGCGCCAACGCCGGAGCGGCTCGCCGCGATGGAAGCAGCCCGCCGCCAGCTCAAGGCGTGACGGCGACGCCCTTCCAGAATGCAACCCGGCCCCGAATATTCTCCGCGGCCTGCTTCGGCTCCGGATAGTACCAGACAGCGTCCTTGTTGGACTGCCCGCCCACGGCAAGCGTGTAATACTTAGCCGTGCCCTTCCAGGGGCAGCCGCTGGTATGGCTGCTGGGCTACGAACTCCTGCTTCAGGCTGGCTGCCGGGAAGTAGGCATTGCCCTCGACGGTGACGATGTCGTTGCTTTCGGCGACAACCTGGCCGTTCCACGTTGCTTTCATCATGCCCTCCAAAAAGAAGGGCCGGGCATGGTGCCCGGCCCATAAACGTCCGACTGCGGCGCAGGCTTACTCCGCCGTCTCCGGCTCCCGCTCCGACCCGCCCTCGTCGCCATCGCCCTCCGGCTTGGCCAACACGGGCGGCGGCAGGGCCGAAGTGTACTCAAAGTCCAGCTTATCGTCCTTCATCGCCACCTTGACCGACCCACCATGCACGAGCTTGCCGAACAGCAGCTCCTCCGCCAGCGGCTTCTTGATCCACTCCTGGATCACCCGGCCCAGCGGACGCGCGCCATACAGCCGGTCGTAGCCCCGCTCCGCCAGCCACTCCTTAGCCGACGACGACAGCTCGATCGTGACATTGCGGTCGGCCAACTGCGCCTCAAGCTGCATGACGAACTTCTCGACCACCTGGCCAACGATCTCCTGCGTCAGCCCGGCGAAGGTGATCACCGCATCCAGCCGATTGCGGAACTCGGGGGTGAACAGCCGCTTGATCGCCTCGGTGTCCTCGCCCTCGCGCTCTGTGCGTCCGAAGCCGATGCTCTCCTTCGCCATGTCGCTCGCGCCCGCGTTCGTCGTCATGATCAGGATGACGTTGCGGAAATCGACGACCTTGCCGTTATGGTCGGTCAGCTTACCGTGGTCCATCACCTGCAACAGGATGTTGAACAGGTCCGGATGCGCCTTCTCGATCTCATCCAGCAGCAGCACGCAGTGCGGGTGCTGGTCGATGGCATCGGTCAGCATGCCACCCTGGTCGAACCCGACATAACCCGGCGGAGCACCGATCAAGCGGCTGATGCTGTGCCGCTCCATGTACTCGCTCATGTCGAACCGGGTCAGCTCGATGCCCAGCGTGCTGGCCAACTGCCGCGCGACCTCGGTCTTGCCGACGCCGGTGGGGCCGCTGAACAGGTAGTTGCCGATTGGCTTCTCCGCCTCGCGCAGCCCGGCGCGGGATAGCTTGATCGCGGCCGATAGCGCCTCGATGGCCTTATCCTGGCCGAACACCATCGCCTTCAGGTCGCGCTCAAGGTTGCGCAGCGTCTCCTTGTCGTCGGCGCTGACGCTCTTGGGCGGGATGCGGGCGATCTTGGCGACGATCTCCTCCACATCCTTCAATGTCACCAGCTTCCGCCGCTTGCCCTCGGGCTGCAGCATCCGGCTGGCGCCGACCTCATCGATTACGTCGATCGCCTTGTCCGGCAGCTTGCGGTCGTTGATGTACTTGGACGACAGCTCCACTGCACCACGGATCGCCTCGTCGGAGTAGGTGACCTTGTGGTGCTTCTCATAGTTGGCCTTGAGGCCGCGAAGGATCTTGATCGCGTCCTCCTGCGACGGCTCGTTCACGTCGATCTTCTGGAACCGCCGGACCAGCGCGCGGTCCTTCTCGAAGTAGTTGCGATACTCCTTGTAGGTCGTGCTGCCGATGCAGCGCAGCGCGCCGGCCGCCAGGGCGGGCTTCAGCAGGTTGGAGGCGTCCATTGCCCCGCCACTAGTCGCCCCGGCGCCGATCACTGTGTGGATCTCGTCGATGAACAGGATGCTGCCGGCGTGCGCCTCCAACTCGGTCACGACCGCCTTTAGCCGCTCCTCGAAGTCGCCGCGGTAGCGGGTGCCGGCCAGCAGCGCGCCCATGTCCAGCGCGAAGATGGTGGACTTCAGTAGTACCTCGGGCACGTCGCCCTCGACGATGCGCTTGGCCAAGCCCTCGGCGATGGCGGTCTTGCCGACGCCGGGATCGCCGACATACAGCGGGTTGTTCTTGGTGCGCCGGCAGAGGATCTGAATCGTCCGCTCGATCTCGCTGTCGCGGCCGATCAGCGGATCGATCTTCCCCGTCGTCGCCTTCTTGTTCAGGTTCACGCAGTAGTTGCTGAGGGCGTCCTGCGCCTTGCGGCCAGGCTTCTCCTCGCGCTCGTTGCTCTCGCTTGGGCCCTCGTCCTTCGACCCGGTGACCGGCCGTTGCGTCGCACGGCCCGGGGCCTTAGCGATGCCGTGGCTGATGAAGTTGACCGCGTCCAGCCGGGTCATGTCCTGCAACTGCAGGAAATATACGGCGTGGCTCTCGCGCTCGCTGAACAGGGCGACGAGGACGTTGGCGCCCGTCACCTCGTCGCGGCCGCTGCTCTGGACATGGATGGCGGCGCGCTGCACAACGCGCTGGAAGCCGGCAGTCGGCTTCGGGTCACCAGGCCGGTCGGTAGCAAGGCCGGAAAGATCCTTGTCCAGGAACTCGCCCAGATCCTGCCGTAGCTTGTCGAGGTCCACTCCACAGGCGCGCAACACCGTCGCGGCGTCGCTGTCGTCGGCTAGGCCGAGCAGCAGGTGTTCGAGGGTCGCGTACTCGTGCCGGCGCTCGCTCGCTAACGAAAGGGCGCGGTGCAGCGTCTGTTCAAGGTTGCGTGACAACATATCGATGACGCTCCTTCGCGCGGGGGCTGGATCGCAACATCCCTGGATAACCCAGGAATGCCAGGGACGGATGCCCCAATAAAGATGTAAAGAGTCTAGATGGGTAAGCGTTCGTTAACAGACAGCCTCACTCTTTCTCGATTGTGCATTGCAGCGGGTGCTGGTTCTGCCGTGCAAGATCCATCACTTGCGTCACCTTCGTCTCCGCCACCTCGTAGGTAAAGGCGCCACAGACGCCCACGCCGCGGCGGTGAACATGCATCATGATGCGTGTCGCCTCCTCGCGCGTCTTCTGGAAGAACCGCTCCAGAACGTGGACGACGAACTCCATGGGCGTGTAGTCGTCGTTGAGCATCAAAACCTTGTACATCGCCGGCTTGCGCGTCTTCGGGCGAGTCTTGACGACGACGCCTGTGTTTGGACTGTCCCCGTTGCCGCCACGCTTGTCGTTGTCGCTCATTGCCTTGACATCCTGACGGCCACGTTCCTCGTCGCGCCGTCCCTCTAAGACCAACGCACCACGCCATGCATGCGGCGGGCCAGGCGGCTTCAGGCCGCCCCGTCAGCACCGCCGCACCTGACAGGTTGAAGCATATCGGGCGCCAAGCCTGCTGGAAAAGAGTGTTGAGGAGGTTTACCGGACATCTGACGGGTAGGGCTGAACGAGAGAAGGCCCGGAGCAGATGCCCCAGGCCCTCGTTCAACATCCGCCGGCGCAGGGCCGGCAGCGTTCAGTCAGCGCCGCCGGCCTGCGCCGGCGGGGTTCGGTCGCTGCCTTACGCAACCTTGCCGAAGCTCTCGGCCGCCAGCGTCATGCGGCCAGCGATTGGCGCGATGGCGTGCTCGGCCAACTTGAGGCTGGTCTCGGCGACCTGGTTGGTCTGCGCCATCGCCTTCTCGACGGTCGTGCGGACCAGCGTGGCCTGCATCTCCATCGCGTCCTTGATCGAGCGCACGCCGGCCATGGCGCGGAACGTCGCCATCAGTTCCTCCATGGAGGACTGCGCAGTGGCGGCCATCTGCTTGCTCAGGTCCTGCATGCCCGTGGCCATGATCTGGCTGGAGCGGACTTATGCCTCGACGTTGCCCTGGCCGAAGCTGACGAAGTCTTGTGCTGTGCTCATGCTGGTATTCCCTTCAATGGACCGGGGATGGCACCCCGGCGTGGTCGGATGCGCCTGACCGAGCTTCCCGGCCCCTTGCGGGCGGGTATCGGCAGGTCGGCGGCGGTGCGGCGTCCGGTCCCATCAGGGATTTATGCTGCACTGCAACATGACCTGTTTGACGCATCGACGCGCGATGAGCAACAAGTATTTGTGCGGAGCGCAATGACATCCGCGTAGGGTTTCGGCTCGCCACCTGCGGCCATGCATCACCTTCGCCTGGTAACGCGCTGTTGAACAAATCCGTTCATCATGCTGGACAGCCGCAACAACGGCCACGTAGGATTGAGCCGTCACGAAAAGGATAGGTCGGGATGCCCGGGTTCTGGTCAACATCGCGTTGGGCGCGACGCCTCCTCTCGGCCGTGGCGGTCGCCGGGCTGCTTGCGTCGGCGGGGCCAGCGGCGGCGCAGGTTGGGTCCGACCGTTATGCCTCCATCGTGATCGATGCCGGCACCGGTAACGTCCTGTCAGCGGTCAACGCGGACGAGTTCCGCTATCCCGCCAGCCTGACCAAGATGATGACCCTATACATTCTGTTCGAGGCGCTGCGGGACCGGCGCGTGTCGCTGGACCAGTTGGTGCCGGTGTCGTCCTGGGCGGCATCGATGTCACCGACCAAGCTGGGCCTGGTTCCCGGCACGACCCTCACGGTCGAGCAGGCGATCCTCGGGCTGGTCACGAAGTCCGCCAATGATGCCGCTGCTGCCCTGGGCGAGCTGATGGGCGGGGACGAGGAACGGTTCGCGCAGATGATGACCTTGCGGGCGCGGGCGCTCGGCATGTCGCGCACCACGTTCCGCAATGCCTCGGGCTTGCCGGATTGGGGCCAGGTGACGACGGCGCGGGACTTGGCGGTGCTGGCCCGGCATCTGGTGCAGGACTTCCCGGTGCAGTACCGCTATTTCAGCACGCCCTCCTTCGTGTTCCACGGGAGCACCATCCTGAACCATCAGCACCTGTTGCAGACCTACCCCGGTGCTGACGGCCTCAAGACCGGGTTCATCAAGGACTCCGGCTACAATCTCGTCACCTCGGCGCTGCATGGCAGCACGCGGGTGATCGGCGTGGTCATGGGTGCGGCCAACAGCAGCGAGCGGGATGACCATATGGCCTCTCTGCTCGACGCCGGGTTCGAGCGCATGGGTTTGCCCTACATGATGGCGCGCCAGGTTCCGCAGCCGGGCGCCCGGGTTCCGTCCCTTGTCAGCACCGCCCAGGCGGCGTCGCTCTACTCTGCGCCGTATTCCGGCGCTTACCAGGCTGCGCCGTATCAGGACGCGCCGTTTGCCGCCGCTCCAGCCCCCGCTTCCCGCAACTATGCGACAAGGGCGGACGTCCGGGGATACGCGCCAGCCCGGCGCATGGCGGATGCAGCCGGACGGCGCATCCCGGAGTTCCGGCCAGACAGCCGTCTCGATCGCTACCGGGTCCGGCCGATCCTGGCGTCCATGCCGCGCCAGGCCATGGCGGTGCGGGGATACGAGCCGCCGGCGCAGGCCCGGACCACGCGGCAGGCTGGCGCCCACGCCTCCGCCTGGTCGGCGCCACGCCACTACCCAGGCTAGGGCACCCTCCGCCCTTGCACCCTGCCCCGCCTCTGCGCATTTTGAGGGTATGGCGGGCGGACTGGCCCAGCCAACGCGGGGATTAAGGACGCATGGACGGCGGAGCCGACTCAAGACGCATCACCATCCACCTGCCCGAGGACTTCGCGGGAATGCGCGCCGCCGGCCGGTTAGCGGCCGAGACGCTGGACATGATCACAACCCATGTCCACCCGGGAGTGACCACGGCCGAGCTGGATCAGGTGTGCCACAACTTCATGGTGGCCCGCGGCGCAGTGCCGGCGACCCTGGGCTACCGCGGCTACCAGCATTCAAGCTGCACCAGCATCAACCATGTCGTTTGCCACGGCATCCCCGGGGACCGGCGGCTAGTCGAGGGCGATGTGCTGAACATCGACGTGACCGCCATCCTGGACGGCTGGCACGGCGACAGCAGCCGGATGTACGTGGCCGGGCAGCCCTCCACCAAGGCGGCCAAGCTGATGGACGTCACCTATGAGGCGATGATGCGCGGCGTCGCCGCCGTCCGGCCCGGCGCCACGCTGGGCGACCTCGGCCACGCCATCCAGGCGTTCGTCGAGGGCAACCGGTTCAGCGTCGTGCGCGACTTCTGCGGCCATGGCATCGGTCGGCGTTTCCACGAGGCGCCGAATATCCTGCACTTCGGCCGCGCCGGCGAAGGCCCAGTGCTGCGGCCAGGCATGTTCTTCACCGTCGAGCCCATGGTGAACGCCGGCCGTCCCGAGGTGAAGGTGCTCGATGACGGATGGACCGCCGTCACCCGCGACCGCAGCCTATCCGCGCAGTTCGAGCACATGGTCGGCGTGACCGAGACGGGGGTAGAGGTGTTTACCATCTCCCCGGCCGGACTGCACAAGCCGCCGTATGGGGTATGACGGCGCCCGGTGCGACGGCACCCGGAACAACGGCTGGAACGGCGCACGCCACCACGCACCGCCTGCGGTTCAACGACACCGACCGCCTGGGTCATGTGAACAATGCGGTGTTCGCGGTCATGCTGGAGCAGGGCCGGTCGGAGCTTGCCCTGGCCGCCGGGCTGCCGGTCGAGGCGCCGGGTGAGGCATCAGGTGAGTCGAGAGACGCGGCGCTGGTAATTGTCCGGCTGGAGTTGGACTTCGTGCGGGAGATGGCCTGGCCCGGCGACGTGCTGATCGAGACGGAGGTGGCCAAGATGGGCGCCAAGTCCTTCCAGTTGCGCCAGCGCCTGATCTCCGGCGGCGGCCTGTGTGCCCGGGCGGCAACCGTGCTGGTCGTGATGGACCTGGCGACGCGCAAGGCCACGCCGTTGACCCCGGCCTGGCGCGGCAGCCTGGACCGCTGGCTGGTGCCCGACGCACCAGCACCCTGATGGCCACCGGCCCGGACGACCTGTTCAAGCCGCAGAAACGTCCGGCGCCAACCCCGCAACTGCCCGCCGCCCCGCCCGAGCCTGCTCCGCCGTCCCCCATGTCGGCCGAGGGCCACCGCGCCCGCATGCGCTTGCGGCTGCTGACGGCCGGGCCGGACAGCGTGGCAGACCACGAGCTGCTGGAGATGGTGCTGTTCCTGGCCCTGCCCCGGCGCGATACGAAGCCGATTGCCCGCGCCCTGATAACCCGCTTCGGCAGCTTCGCCAACGCCGTCACCGCTCCCCTGCCCGACCTGCGCGCCATCGAGGGCCTGGGCGACGCCGGCGCCGCGGCGTTGAAGACCATCCAGGCCGCGGCGCTGCGCCTGATGCGGTCCGAGGTGATCAAGCGCCCGGTGCTGGACAACTGGAAGACGGTGATGGCCTACCTCACCGCCGTGCTGTCGCGGGAGCGGGTGGAGCAGTTCCGCATCCTGTTCCTCGACAACCGCAACCGCCTGCTGGCCGACGAGGCGCAGGCACGCGGCACGGTGAACCACACCCCCGTCTATCCGCGGGAGGTCGTGAAGCGCGCCCTGGAGCTGAACGCGACGGCGCTGATCCTCGTGCACAACCATCCCAGCGGCGACCCCAGCCCCTCAAGGGACGACATCGAGATGACCCGGCTGATTAGTGCCGCTGCGACAGCCCTGTCGGTGACGGTCCATGACCACGTGATCGTCGGCAACGGCCAGTGGTACAGCTTTCGCCGCGAAGGGATGCTGTAAGGTCTGGCGGCTTCAGCCGCTAACGGGTTCGTAATTGACCGGCAACGTGTTCCAATAGTCCCTGGCCGGCATAAAGATATCTAAATATGTACTCTGGTATGCGCCTGAAAATGCTCCAGAGCTGGTGTAAAAGGTCATATCGTTCAAAGCACCGACATCCAGTCGCAACCTCATTAAAAAATAAGTCATGGCTGTAGCTACTCTATTCCTTGGGGCATAGCCTGCTCAATATCGATCTTCGCTGCTTTAAGTTAACGTCGGCATCCATCGGCGCAGCCACATCATGAGCAAAAATTGCGTATCTTCGACCTGCGTGGCATCGCGTCCCAAGAGTTGCTCGAAACAGACGTCTGCGTCATCGGGAGCGGCCCGGCAGGCGCCACCATCATTCGCGAACTCGCAGGCACGGGACTGCGGGTGGTCCTCATGGAAAGCGGCGGCCGTAAGACGCAGCCATCCATCGATGCCCTGAGCGAGGTCGAGAACGTCGGCTGGCCACGGGCCGAGGATCAGTCCCTCTGTCGCCCCCGGATCATGGGTGGCGCATCGCACCTGTGGACCGGCCGGTGCGCCCCGTTCGACGACATCGATTACGAGCAGCGGGACTGGGTGCCCCACTCGGGCTGGCCGTTCGGCCCGAAGGTCCTGGCGCCCTACCTGGACCGCACGGTCGCCCATCTTGGCCTGGGCATTGGCAATGGCTACACCGGAGAGGACTTCTGACGCCTGGCCCGCCGCCGCCTGCCCCGGCACGGCGTCAAGGGCGACAACCTGCTGCCGTTCTTTTGGCAATACAGCCGGGACGAGCGAAACCGCTTCGAGTCGATGCGCTTCGGCCCGCGCCTGCTGACGCAACTGCCGGACAACGTGCGGCTGTTCACCGACGCGACGGTCCTTCACATCAACACCGACCCGGCCGTCTCCGCCGTGCAGTCCGTCGAGGTCGCCAATCCCGATGGCAGCCGTTGGACCGTCATGGCGCCGAACGTCGTCCTGTGCACCGGGGGGATCGAGAACGCACGGCTGCTGCTGGCGTCCAACCGCGTGGCCCCGGCCGGGCTGGGCAACCAGAACGACTTGGTGGGACGGTTCCTAATGGACCACCCCCGCGGCTCCGTCGCCAGCTTTCCGGTCGCCGATTATGGCCGGCTGCGCCGGCGCTTCGGCATCCACAACGTGCGCTGCCCGACCGGGAACCAGCTATTCCACCAAGGCATGCGCCTGGGTCCCACGGTGCAGCGGCGGGAGGGCCTGCTGAACTGCGCCGTCTGGCTGACCGAGATGGTGGCGCCTGACGATCCCTGGAGCGCGTTGAAGCGCGTCCTGCGCAGCCGGGCAGTTCCGCGGCAGGACGCCTTGGCCATCATGTCCAATCTCGGCCTGTTCTCCCGCGGGCTGCATCGTCACCTGATCCGGCGGCAAGGTCTGCCCCGGAAGATTCTGGACCTGAAGCTATCCTGCATCGTCGAGCAGCGTCCCGACCCCGACAGCCGTGTCACCCTGACCAAGCGGGTTGACCGCTTCGGCGTGCCGATGCTGCGTATCAACTGGCGGGTCAACGAGCAGGAGCAGCGGACGGTCCGCAGGATGGCGGAGTTGGTTGCGGCAGGACTGGCATCGGCGGGGATCGCCCGGCCGGTCCTCGACGACTGGGTGCGCAACGCCGAGGACTTTCCCAGCGAATACCAGGATGTCGCGCATCCCATGGGGACGACCCGGATGTCCGCCCACCCATCCTCCGGCGTAGTTGATGCAGATTGCCAGGTGCATGGGATCAGCGGGCTGTATGTCGCGGGCAGCTCGGTCTTCCCGACCGCAGGGCATGTCAACCCGACGCAGATGATCGTCGCCCTGGCCGTGCGCTTGGCCAATACCCTGAAGCAGCGGCACCGGATTGCGCTGCCGCACGCCGCTGACCGGTCCTGCCCCGTGCCGGCGGCGTCATCAGGCCAGGTGCTGCGCGATGTCGTGCCCGCCATCCCATAGCAGCTTGAGCGCGACATAGAGCACCACCAGCAGCCCCGCCCAGGCAATCCAGTGGTAGCGCTCCAGCAGCCCCGCGATCAGCCGCGCCGCCACGCCCATCAGCAGCACGGAGATGGTCAGCCCCACCACCAGCACCCAGGGATGCTGCAGCGACGCCCCGGCCACGGCCAGCACGTTGTCCAGGCTCATGGACAGGTCGGCCAGCACGATCTGCGTCATGGCCTGGCGCATGGTCTTGACCGGCACGGCGGCGGCCGGATGACGCCGGGCGGCTTGGGCATGGCGCAGCTCCCGGTACATGCGCCAGCAGACCCACAGTAGCAGCAGCCCGCCGGCAAACAGCAGGCCGATGATGGCCAGCAACTGCAGGGTGATGAACGCGAAGCCGATCCGCAGCACCGTGGCGGCGGAGATGCCGAGCAGGATCGCGCGAGACTTCTGCGCCTCGGGCAGGCCCGCGACGGCCAGGCCGACCACGACGGCGTTATCCCCCGCCAGCACAAAGTCGATGATGAGTACCTGGCCCAGGGCGACAAGTTGCGGCCACACGTCGCCCAGAAGGGTCATCGTCCCCAGCACTTGTCAGCACGGCATGGTGGGCGTACTGCCCCCACTCCACCGACCACCCCGAACAAAGCCACGAGGCCGCCGATGGTTCCGCGTTACGCCCGCCCCGCCATGACCGCGATCTGGGCGCCGGAGAACCGCTACCGCATCTGGTTCGAGATCGAGGCCCTCGCCGCCGAGGCCATGGCGGAACTGGGCGCCATCCCCGCCGACGCCGCCCGCACCATCCGCACCCGCGGCGGCGCCAAGCTGGCCGGGATCAATCAGGCCGACCTGGACCGCATCGACGCCATCGAGCAGGAGACCCGGCACGACGTCATCGCCTTCCTGACCTGGCTCGCCGAGGACATCGGACCCGACAGCCGCTTCGTGCACCAGGGCCTGACCAGCAGCGACGTGCTGGACACCACCCTGTCGGTGCAGATGACGCAGGCGGCGGACCTGCTGCTGGCCGACCTGGACCTGGTGCTGGCCGCGCTGCAGCGCCGGGCGATGGAGCACAAGTACACCCCGACCATCGGCCGCAGCCACGGCATCCATGCGGAACCGACCAGCTTCGGCTTGAAGCTGGCCGGGCACTACGCCGAGTTCGCCCGTAACCGCGTCCGGCTGGTGCAGGCCCGGGCGGAGATCGCGGTCTGCGCGATCAGCGGCGCCGTCGGCACCTACGCCCACGTGGACCCCCGCGTCGAGGAGCACGTGGCCGCCAAGCTGGGATTGCAGCCGGAGACGGTGTCCACCCAGGTCATCCCTCGGGACCGCCACGCCGCGTTCTTCTGCACCCTGGGCGTCATCGCCTGCGCCGTGGAGCGCCTGGCCACCGAGGTCCGCCACCTGCAGCGCAGCGAGGTCCGCGAGGCCGAGGAGTTCTTCCATCCGGGCCAGAAGGGCAGCAGCGCCATGCCGCACAAGCGCAACCCGGTGTTGTCGGAGAACCTGACCGGCCTGGCCCGCATCGTCCGCGCCGCCGTCACCCCGGCCCTGGAGAACGTCGCCCTGTGGCACGAGCGCGACATCAGCCACAGCAGCGTCGAGCGCGCCATCGGCCCCGATGCGACGGTGACGCTGGACTTCGCCCTGGTGCGCCTGGCCGGCATGATGGACAAGCTGACGATCTACCCGGAGCAGATGGCCGCCAACCTGGAGGCGCTGGGCGGCGTGGTGCACAGCGGCGAGGTGTTGCTGGCCTTGACCCGCGCCGGCATCCTGCGGGAGGACGCCTACCGCATCGTGCAGCGCAGCGCGATGGCGACATGGTCCGGACTGGGCCGGACCGGCAGCCATACGTTCCGCGAGAACCTGGAGGCCGACCCGGACGTGGCGGGCCGTGTCGCGCCGGAGGAGCTGGATCGCGCCATGGCGGCCGACATGCACTTGGCCCATGTCGATCACGTATTCGCGCGCGTCTTCGGCCGCCAAGATTCCGCCATGGCGGCGGCCTGAACCCGCCACTGTCGGCCCGTAGGTATGTGCATGGATCAGGAGGTCCATCACAGTAACTGGGGCAAAACCCCGGGCACGCAGTTGCAGCAGAACAAAGGTCAGAGTGGGTCGGTAACTCTACCACCCTGAATCTATGCGGCTTTCTTCGTTCTTTTAGTGATATAGATTGGAAGGCGGTTCGTCTTTGCCCGGGGATTTGCCCCAGTTACCCATCACATGCGCAAGTTGCTGATGACGTTAGCAGTGCTGGCCGGGGCCGCCGCGGTGGCTCCCGGCGCGAACGCGGCTCAAGAAGCCGCAGTGGTCATACCCAGCATCCACGGGCCCGTCGTGGTCGAGGGCACGCTGCTGCAGCCAGTGCAGTACTACGAGGACTGGCGCTTCCGCGAGCAGCGGCGGCGCGAGGAGTACGAGCGGTTCCGCCGGCATGAGGAGTGGGTCCGCTGGCACCGTTTCCACGACGGCTACGGCCGCTGGTAGCGGGCCGCACAGGGTGGCATACCCGCCGCCGTGTGCACCGTTGTTCTGAACCTGCGGCCAGGGCATCCCTGGCCGCTTCTTCTTGCCGCCAACCGTGATGAGCAGATCAGCCGCCCCTGGGACCTGCCGGGGCCGCATTGGACGGACCGGCCCGGCGTGGTGGCTGGGCGGGACCGGCTGGGCGGCGGCACCTGGATGGCGATGCGCGGCGGCCTGGTGGCGGCCGTGCTGAACCGCCCCGGCAGCCTCGGCCCGGCGCCGGACAAGCTAAGCCGGGGCGAGCTGCCATTGCTGGCTGTGGGGCATGCCTCGGCGCGAGAGGCCGCATCAGCGATGCAGGTCCTGGATGCCGGCGCCTACCGGACGTTCAACATGGTGGTCGCTGACCGGGCCTCAGCCCACTTCGTGCGTGGCCTAGGCGCTGGACGGGTGGAGGGCTGGGCCTTGCCGCCCGGCGTCCACATCGTCACCGCGCATGACCCGGACGATCCCGCCAGCGCCAGGGGCATAGTGCACCTGCCGCGGTTCCAGGCCGCGCCCGCGCCCGATCCGGGACAGGACGACTGGATGGCCTGGATCAACCTGCTGTCGGACGCCTCGGGCGGGGCGACGGCGATCAACGTTCCGGCCCGTGATGGTTTCGGAACGGTGTGCTCCTCCCTGGTCGGACTGCCCGCGGAGGGGCCGCCGATGTGGCTGTTCGCCGCCGGGCCACCGGACCAGACGCCGTTCCAGCGGGTTCACCTTGCAAGTTGACCCACCAGACGTGGCGGGCGGACGCCGTGGCTGCTATAGCGGCGGCGCGCCGCCCCATGCCGGGCCGCGCAGCGATCAGGAGGCCACGCATGGCACGCCGCCGACAACTCTATGAAGGCAAGGCCAAGGTGCTGTTCGAGGGACCGGAACCCGGCACGCTTGTGCAATATTTCAAGGACGACGCCACCGCCGGCAACGGCACCAAAAAGGGCACCATCACCGGCAAGGGCGTGCTGAACAACCGCATCAGCGAATACCTGATGATGCGCCTGTCCGACATCGGCGTCCCCACCCACTTCGTCCGCCGGCTGAACATGCGCGAGCAGTTGATCCGCGAGGTCGAGATCATCCCGCTGGAGATCGTGGTCCGCAACGTCGCCGCCGGCAGCCTGTCCGTCCGCCTGGGCATCCCCGAAGGGACCAGGCTGCCGCGCAGCATCATCGAGTACTACTACAAGAACGACGGCCTGAACGACCCGATGGTGGCCGAGGAGCACATCACCGCCTTCGGCTGGGCCAGCACGCAGGACATGGACGACATCGTCAGCTTGACCTTGCGGGTGAACGATTTCCTGTCCGGCCTGTTCCTGGGCGTCGGCATCACTCTGGTGGATTTCAAGCTGGAGTTCGGCCGGCTGTGGGAGGAGGACGACATGCGGATCGTGCTCGCCGACGAGATCAGCCCGGACAACTGCCGGCTATGGGACAGCAAGACCAACGAGAAGATGGACAAGGACCGCTTCCGCCGCGACCTGGGCCGGGTGGAAGAAGCCTACCAGGAGGTCGCCCGCCGCCTGGGCATCTTGCCCGAGGCGGGGAACAACGACCTGAAGGGGCCGGAGGCAGTGCAGTGAAGGCCGTCGTGACCGTCATGCTCAAGCAGGGCGTGCTGGACCCACAGGGCAAGGCCATCGGCCACGCGCTGCACTCCCTGGGGTTCGCCGGTGTCGGCGAGGTCCGCGCCGGCAAGGTCATCGAACTCGAATTGGATGAACCCGACCCGGCCCGCGCTCGTTCCGAGGCCGAGGCGATGGCCCGGCGCTTGCTGGCCAACACCGTCATCGAGAGCTTCAACGTGGAGATCAGCCCATGAAAACCGCCCTTCTCGCCTGCGCCGCCGTCCTCGCCCTGGGTGGCGGCGCCCATGCCGCCCGGTTCTCCGCCGTGAACGGCAACAAGCTGCTGCAAATCTGTACCAACCCCAAGACGACAACGAGCTGCACGGCCTACATCGAGGGCATCAGCGACTCCATCAGCCTCTATCAGGAACTGCGCCCGCAGGACGGCAGCAAGGGCGGCGCCCTGCCCGCCTATGTGTGCGTGCCCAGCGAGGTGACCGGCGTCCGCCAGCGCGACACCGTGGTCAGCTTCCTGAAGCAGCATCCGGAGAGCGCCGACCGGCAGGCCGCAGGCGTCGTCGCTGATGCCCTGCGCACGGCCTACGCCTGCCAGTAATGCCCGCCCGATGAAGGCCGGCATCGTCGTGTTCCCCGGCACCAACCGGGAGCGCGACATGGCCATCGCGCTACACCGCGTCACCGGGCAGCGCCCGCGCATGGTGTGGCACGGCGAGACCAGTGTGGCCGGCCTGGACCTGGTGGTGCTGCCCGGCGGGTTCAGCCACGGCGACTACCTGCGCTGCGGCGCCATGGCGGCGCGGTCTCCCGTCATGGACGCCATCCGGGCGTTCGCGGCGGCGGGCGGGCATGTGCTGGGAGTGTGCAACGGCTTCCAGATATTGACGGAAGCCGGGCTGCTGCCAGGCGCGCTGCTGCGGAACGCCGGGCTGCGTTTCCTGTCCGGGGACTGCCACCTGCGGGTGGAGCGGGCAGACACCACCTATAGCCGGCATTACGCGCCGGGCCAGGTGTTCCGCGCCCCGATGGCGCATGGCGACGGCAACTACTTTGCCGATGACGCGACGCTGGACCGGCTGGAGGGCAATGGCCTGGTGCTGTTTCGCTATGCCGCCCCAGACGGCACGGTGCTAGACCCGGCGCCCAACGGCTCCGCCCGCGCCATCGCCGGCATCCTCAGCCCCAACTTGCGGGTGATGGGCCTGATGCCGCACCCCGAGGATCTGGTTGATCCGCTAATGGGCGGCACGGACGGCCTTCCCTTGTTCGCCGGCATGGCGGAGGCCCTGGCGGCATGAAGGCGCGCGACGTCAACCAGTCGCTGGCCCGCGAGTTCGGCCTGTCCGCCGACGAGTACGGCCGCGTGCTGGCCATCATGGGCCGCATCCCCAGCTTGACCGAGCTGGGCATCTTCAGCGTGATGTGGTCCGAGCACTGCAGCTACAAATCCAGCCGCGTCTGGCTGCGGCAGTTGCCCACCACCGCCCCCTGGGTGATCCACGGCCCCGGCGAGAACGCCGGCGTCGTCGCCATCGGCGACGGCCTAGCCGCCATCTTCAAGATGGAGAGTCACAACCACCCCAGCTTCATCGAGCCCTACCAGGGCGCCGCGACCGGCGTCGGCGGCATCCTGCGCGACGTGTTCACCATGGGCGCCCGGCCCATCGCCAACCTGAACGCGCTCCGCTTCGGCAGCCCCGACGACCCGCGCACCCGGCGCGTGGTGGACGGCGTAGTGCGCGGCATTGGCGGCTACGGCAACTGCGTCGGCGTGCCCACTGTGGGCGGAGAAATAAACTTCCACCCCGCCTACAACGGCAACCCCCTGGTGAACGCCATGACGGTCGGCATCGCCCCGGCCGGCCGCATCTTCCTCAGCGCCGCCGCCGGGATCGGCAACCCCGTGGTCTATGTCGGCTCCAAGACCGGGCGCGACGGCATCCACGGCGCGACCATGGCCAGCGCCGAGTTCGGCCGTGACGCCGAGGAGAAACGGCCCACGGTGCAGGTCGGCGATCCCTTCACCGAGAAGCTGCTGATCGAGGCTTGCCTGGAGCTGATGGCGACCGACGCCATCATCGCCATCCAGGACATGGGCGCCGCCGGCCTGACGAGCAGCAGCGTGGAGATGGCCGGCAAGGGCGGCGTAGGCATCGACCTGGACCTCGACATGGTGCCGCAGCGCGAGGCGGCGATGACCGCCTATGAGATGATGCTGTCCGAGAGCCAGGAACGCATGCTGATGGTGCTGCGCCCGGACCGCCAGGATGTGGCCCGGGCGATCTTCGACAAGTGGGAGCTGGACTTCGCCGTCATCGGCCACCTGACGGACACCGGCCGCATCGTCGTCCGGCACGGCGGGGCGGTGGAGGCGGACATCCCGCTCGATCCGTTGGCGGACCAGGCGCCGCTGTACCACCGTCCCGTGCAGGACACGCCGAAGCCGGAGCCTCTGGGCAAGGTGGCCGACCCTGTAGGCCCAGCAGCGGCGCTGGAAACCCTGATCGGCTGCCCGGACCTGTGCTCCCGCGCCTGGGTCTGGAACCAGTATGACAGCACCATCGGCGGCCAGACCGTGCAGCGCCCCGGCGGCGCCGATGCCGCCGTGGTGCGGATCGAGGGCCTGGACCGCGGGCTGGCGCTGACCACGGATTGCACGCCCCGTTACTGCGCCGCCGATGCCGAGGCGGGCGGGATGCAGGCCGTCGCCGAGGCCTGGCGCAACCTGACCGCCGTCGGCGCCCGCCCCCTGGCGATCACCGACAACATGAACTTCGGCAACCCCGAGAAGCCCGAGATCATGGGCCAGTTCGCCGCCAGCATCCGCGGCATGGCGGCGGCCTGCACCGCGCTGGACTTCCCCGTCGTCAGCGGCAACGTCAGCCTCTACAACGAGACCGAGGGCCGCGGCATCCTGCCCACCCCCGCCATCGGCGGCCTGGGCGTGCTGGACCGGGCCGAGCAGTGCGTCGGCCTGGCGTTGCAGCCGGGCCTGCACCTGGTCCTGATCGGCGACACCGCCGGTTGGCTAGGCCAATCACTCTGGCTGCGCGAGGTCGCCGGCCGCGAGGACGGCCCCCCCCCGCCAGTCGATCTGCAAGCCGAGCGCCGCAACGGCGACTTCGTGCGCGGGTTGATCCTGGCCGGCGGCGTGCGCGCCTGCCACGACGTGTCCGATGGCGGCCTGCTGGTCACCGTGGCGGAGATGGCGCTTGCCGGCCGCACTGGCGCGACGCTGGAGACTGGCGCGACGCTGGAGACTGGCGCGGCGCTGGAGATGGACGGCGCCCACGCCTTCTGGTTCGGCGAGGACCAGTCCCGCTACGTTCTGGCCGTCCCCGACGCTGCCCCCGTCCTCGCCGTTGCCGCCATGGCCGGCGTCCCCGCGCAACGCCTGGGCGCCTCTGGCGGCCCCCATTTGACACTGCCCGGCGGCGTGTCCATATCGCTAGAACGGCTGCAGGCGGCGCATGAGCGCTTCTTCCCGGCCTGGATGGAGTCCTAGCCGATGGCGATGGTGGCAAGCGAGATCGAGGCGCTGATCCGGGCCGCCCTTCCCGACGCCCAGGTCAAGATCGACGACCTGGCCGGTGACGGCGACCACTACGCCGCCACCGTCGTCAGCGAGGCCTTCCGCGGCCGGTCCCGCGTGCAGCAGCACCAGATGGTCTATGCCGCCCTGCGCGGCCGCATGGGGGGCGAGCTGCACGCCCTGGCCTTGCAAACCTCCCACCCACAGTAGGAACCACCACGATGAGCACCCCCGTCACCGAGCGCATCCAGGGCGAGATCACCGCCAACCCCGTCATGCTCTACATGAAGGGCAATGCCATGTTCCCGCAGTGCGGCTTCTCCGCCCGGGTCGTGCAGATCCTGACGCACATGGGCGTCCCGTTCCAGACCGCGAACGTACTGGAGGACCCTGAGCTGCGCGACGGGATCAAGGCGTTCAGCAACTGGCCGACGGTGCCGCAGCTTTACGTGGCCGGCGAGTTCGTCGGCGGCTGCGACATCATCACCGAGATGTACCAGTCCGGCGAGCTGGAGACGATGCTGACCGAGAAGGGCGTACCGCACCAGGCCGAGTAACTGGGGCAAAACCCCGGGCACGCAGTTGCAGCAGAACAAAGGTCAGAGTGGGTCGGTAACTCTACCACCCTGAATCTATGCGGCTTTCTTCGTTCTTTTAGTGATATAGATTGGAAGGCGGTTCGTCTTTGCCCGGGGATTTGCCCCAGTTACCAGGCCGACGCCTAAGCCCTTGGCGGCCGGGCCAGCCCGCCCTTTCGCGGGCTTCACCCCGGCCGCCTACCGCTTCTTGATCGAGTTGGGCCTGAACAACTCCAAGCCGTGGTTCGAGGCGAACAGGGCGGTTTATGAGAAGGCGGTCAAGCAGCCCATCGCCGCATTGATCACCGAGGTCACTGCCGAGCTGGCTCGGCGCAACCTGCCGTTAGAGGGCGACCCCAAGCGGTCCACCTTCCGTATCCACCGCGACACCCGGTTCAGCGGCGACAAAAGCCCTTACAAAACCTCGGTCGGCGCCGTCTGGTATCGCCAGGGCAGCAGCAAGGACGGGGCCGGGGTCCTCTACTTCCACTTTGCCGCGGAGGGTTGCTTCGCCGCCGCCGCCTATTACCGGCCGGAGCCGGATATGCTGGACGCCATCCGTGAACGCATCCGCGTCCATCCCGACCGCTTCCAGGCCATGCAGGCAGACCTGGCCGCGGCTGGCCTCGCGCTGGACGCAACGGACACGCTGACGCGGATGCCGCGCGGGTTCGAGGATTTGAAGGATGCCCCAGTTGCCTCGGCGTTGCGGCTGAAGTCGTTCCTGGCACGGCGGGACTTGCCGCTGGAGGTCACAATCGAGCCGGCGCTTGTCGGCGCGATCGTGGACCTCGCCGCAGCCGCTTTGCCGCTACTGAAATTTGGCTGGACCGCCGTGGACGAGGTCGCTTCCCCCTCTCCCTCCGGGAGAGGGCTGGGGTGAGGGAAGCGGCAAGAACTCAACCCTACGCGGGCAGCACGGAAGCCACTTTTAACTTTACAGCATTTGGCGCTTCAAGTTTCCCATACCCCGACCCTCTCCTGAAGGGAGAGGGAGAAGCAATCAGCAGACAGGTCCGCTAGCCCCACGGGTCAGAGCGAACGTCGGCCGCAGCTTCACGCCGACCCAGCTTCCAGCCAACGCCAGCACCATCCATGCCCAGCCCGACAGGTTGCCCGCCGCGATGGCGCTGAAGTAGGCGCCGATGTTGCAGCCGTTCGACAGCCGCGCCCCATAGCCCATGGCGGCGCCGCCCAGCAACGCCCCGGCCCACGCCCGCCAGGATCCGCCCCAGCTCGGCCGGAACACGCCCGCCGCTGCAGCCGCCAGCGCAGCGCCAAGCACGATCGCGCCGTCCATCACCGAGGTGGAATCCAGCAGCAGCGACCGGTCCAACTGCCCGTTGAAGCCAGGCCGCTGCCAATAGGCCCAGCTATGCGCGTCGATGCCGAGCAGCACCGCCACCTTCGATCCCCACAGTGCAAAGGCCGAGGTCTCGCCCCATGGTTTGCCCGACAGCAGCAGGACCAAGGCGTTCAGGACAGCCAGTGCGACGCCGCCCCAGATCAGCACCGGCACCGCGGCCAGCCGGGCGCGCAGCCCGCGGGCGGAAACCTTGCGTGCCGGACGATGGCTGAACCGGTGCGCCATGACGCCTAGAAGACCAAGCGCCGCCAATTGCAGCGCGATCGCCGGGCCGTAGCCGAACAACCCCTGCGCCGTCACGGCAGGCAGCGCCGGCAAGGACCACCAGAAGCCCATGTGCGCCGCCCCCAACGCCGACCCGATGACAAAGCCGGCCAGGGTGCCAACCAGCCGCGCGTTGCCGCCACCGAGGGAGAACAACGTGCCCGACGCACAGCCGCCGCCGACCTGCATCCCGGCGCCGAACAGCAGGGCGCCCACGGCAAAGCCGACGCCTACGGCAGTCGAGCCTCCAGCCATTGGCTGCCCCCAGACGTGGCCCAGCGCCAGCAACGGCATCATCAGCGCCGTCGCCAGGGCCAGCATGACCGCATGGGCCTGGAACCCGGAGGCGTCGCGCAACTCGATCAGGGCACGGAAGGCTCCGGCAAAGCCGAACGTGGTACGCAGCAGCACCGCGCCGATGGCAGCGCCGACCAGCACCAGGGCAGGCATTCTCCAGGTGGAATGCGGCTGCAAGGAAACGACGGCCAGCAGTGCGGCCAGCAGCGTGAGGCCGGCGCCGAGCACAAGGCGGTTCACGTCAACCTGGCCGCGTGCGGGCCGGGTCAGGATCACTGCATCAGACATTGAGACTCCACTGCCGTGAATACCGGCGCGTTAATAGCATTTGTGATCCAATTCGATTTGCTGCAACGCAGCGGTTTCAGATAGGTAGGAGATTGTTTCCGGAGACAGCTTTCGGAGAAGTTTTGCCCTGTGTAGGACCCAGACCTTGGATGCCTATTTTCGCCGGGTTACAGCCTCTGCGGCGGTCTCCCTGCCAGAGGCGATTGCCGATGGCGTGGCGCCGCATCTGCCGCCCCTCTCGCCTCGTGGAAAGGCAGGGGTCAGCGACGTTTGACCTAGCCAGAGTGCTTGGCGCGTCCGGGGGCGAACCCGCCTGGCAGCCGCGCCAGAAGCCCCAGCCAGCGCGCCTCAAGACACGACGATGTCGCCTTCGCGCAAACCACAGGCATCAGCCCTGATCATGCGGAGGTGGGCCCAAGTCGTGCCCACAGGCCAAGCGCCAACTCGCGGCGGGCTTCAACGCACTCGCCCGTGACAGTCCGCCCCGCCCGGTCCACTCTCCGCAGGCAGCCGTATCCAAACGGCCCCCCGGAAACGCCCAGCTAGGAACCGCCATGCTTGGACTGATGCAATTGCAGCCGCTGCTGATCTCCTCCATCCTCACCCATGCCGCCCGGCATCACGCCACGGCCGAGGTGGTGTCCCGCACCACCGAGGGCACGACCCACCGCATCACCTACGCCGGCCTCGAGCAGCGTGCCCGGCAGCTCGCCCGCGCCCTGCAGGCCCTGGGCGTCGGTCCCTCCGACCGGGTGGCGACCCTGGCGTGGAACGGCCACCGCCACCTCGAGCTGTACTACGCCGTATCCGGCATGGGCGCGATCATCCACACCGTGAACCCCCGCCTGGCCGCCGACGACATCGCCCACATCCTGAACGACGCCGGCAGCGTGGTGCTATGCGTGGACACCAGCTTCACTGCCCTGGTCGCCGCGATCGCCCCGCACATCCCGGCCGTCCGCGCCGTGGTGGTCCTGGCCGACAAGGACGCGATGCCGGAGGTCGCGGTGGCGCCGGGCCAATCGCTGCTGTGCTACGAGGCGCTGCTGGCCGCGCAGGACGGCGACTACGCCTGGCCGCTGCTGGACGAGGCCCTGGCTAGCGCCCTGTGCTATACCAGCGGCACCACCGGGCGGCCCAAGGGCGTGCTGTACAGCCACCGCAGCACCCTGATCCATGCCTACGCCGTCAACATGGCCGACGTGTTCGGCCTGCGCGCCACCGACCGGATGATGCCGGTGGTGCCCATGTTCCACGTCAACGCCTGGGGCATCCCGTACGCAGCACCGATGGCCGGCGCGTCCCTGATCATGCCCGGCCGCCACCTGGACGGCCCCAGTGTCGCGGCCCTGATGAACGAGGAGCGCGTCACGATGTCCGCCGGGGTCCCAACGGTCTGGATGGGCCTGCTGCAGCACCTGCGCGCGACCGGCACGCGGCTGAATACGCTGAAACGCCTGGTCTGCGGCGGCTCCGCCTGCCCGGCCATGCTGATCGACGCCTTCGAGACGGAGTACGGCGTGCAGGTGGACCATGCCTGGGGCATGACGGAGACCAGCCCGCTCGGCACCTTCTACGCGCCGAAGGTGACGTTCGAGGGGCTGTCGTC
>JAABUX010001522.1_pt1 | contig 34724 bp, 29 predicted proteins | sample 5561851 | NCBI WGS metagenome assembly JAABUX01 (sample SAMN10711883, study PRJNA513361) | rock metagenome | isolation source: Antarctica rocks | place: Antarctica: Victoria Land, Richard Nunatak red sandstone | collected 2016-01-03
GTCGGCGTGTTCGGCGACTACGACGTCGACGGCGCGTGCGGTGGCGCCATCCTGGCCGGCACCCTGCGCTCGCTCGGCTGCGCTGTGGTGAGCCATGTGCCGGACCGCGCCGCCGAGGGTTATGGCCCCAACGCGCCGGCGTTGTGCGCGCTGGCCGACGCGGGTTGCACGCTGGTTGTCTGCGTCGATTGCGGCACCGCCGCCGGCGACATCCTGCCGTGCCTCGACGGGCGCGCCGACATCGTCGTGCTGGATCACCATAAAAGCGAGAACGTGCCGCGCGGCATCGTCGCCACGGTCAACCCGAACCGGCTCGACTGCGGCTCCGGCCTGTCCGGCCTGTGCGCGGCGGCGGTGGCGTTCCTCACGATGGTCGCGACCGTTCGCGTGTTGCGGCGGAGCGGCTGGTTCGCCGGCCGGCCCGAGCCGGACCTGATGGCGTTGCTCGACCTGGTGGCGCTGGCGACCGTCTGCGACGTGATGCCGCTGACCGGGCTGAACCGGGCGTTCGTGACGCAGGGGCTGAAAGTGCTCGGGCGGCGGCAGCGCGTGGGGCTCGCCGCGTTGCTGGACGTGGCCGGAGTGCAGGCGGCGCCGTCGGCGATGTCGCTCGGCTGGGCGCTGGGTCCGCGCATCAACGCGGCCGGGCGGATCAGCGACGCGGGCCTGGGGTTGCGGCTGCTGCTGGCCGATGACGCCGACGAGGCGCTGCTGCTCGCCCGCCAGCTCGACGCGCTCAACCACCAGCGGCGGTCGGTCGAGGCCGACATGCTGGATGCCGCAATGGCGATGGGTGCGGCGCAGGTCGCGGCCGGGCATCCGGCGATGGTGGTGTGGGGCGAGGGCTGGCACCCGGGGGTGGTCGGCATCGTCGCCGGGCGCCTCAAAGAGAAGTTCAACCGCCCGGCGCTGGTGGCGGCGGTCACCGATGGCGTGGCGAAGGGGTCGGGCCGGTCGGTCGCGGGCCTCGACCTCGGCACGGTGGTGATCGCGGCGCGGCAGGCGGGGTTGCTCGCGACCGGCGGCGGGCACGCGATGGCGGCGGGCTTCGGGCTGCCGGCGTCGGGCTTGCCCGCGTTCCGGGCGTTCGTCGACGAGCGCATGGCCGCCGCCCACGCGATGCCGGCCGCCGCCGACCTGCACGTGGAGGGCAGCCTGATGGTGCACGGCTGCACGGTCGACGTGGCGCAGGAACTGGCCCGGCTGGCCCCGTTCGGCCCCGGCAACGACGAGCCGGTGCTGCTGCTGCCGCGCGCCCGGATCGTGCGGTCCGACCGGGTCGGCGCCGAGGGCAACACCGTCCGCGCGTTCGTCGAGGGCGAGGCGGGCGGGCCGCGGCTCAAGGCGTTGATGTTCCGCGCGCGCGACGGGGCGGTGGCCGAGGCGCTGCTGTGCCGCGACGGCGTGCCGCTGCATTTGGCCGGGCATCTGCGCGCCGAGGCGTGGCAGGGCGAGACCAGCGCCAGCTTCGTCGTGACAGACGCCGCGCCGGCTTGATCTGACACTCCGGCTTGATCTGACGCGCCGCTTTGGCTACGTGATGTCGGGCGCGTCCTGTTCGTCTAGAGGCCTAGGACACTGCCCTTTCAAGGCGGCGACACGGGTTCGAATCCCGTACGGGATACCAGCGCGCGTCAAGGATGTCCGTGCCGAACGACGCGCCGATCCTGCTCGACAAGCACCACGACGACGCCTCGGTGTTCCTGCCCGAAAACCTGCTTCGCGAGGCGCGGCGGCAGAAGCTGCTTCCCGCATCTGCTGTGCCGGACATCTGCGTGCTGGACCCGGACGGCGACTTGGTGGCTGCGTTGCGCGCCGCCGGCAAGACGCGAAAAAGCCCGGGCTGGGCCTGCTACCACACCACGCTCGACGAGGTGGACCACGCCGGCGAGACGCTCGGCATCGTCGGATGCGCGGTCGGCGCGTCGTTCGCCGTCCTGGTGGCCGAACAGCTGTTCGCCTCCGGGTGCCGGTTCGTGGTCAGCGTGACGTCGGCGGGGCAGCTTCGTGACCTCGGCCCGACGCCCTATTTCGTGCTGATCGACCGGGCGCTGCGCGACGAGGGAACCAGCTACCACTACCTGCCGCCGACCATGTTCGCGCGTGCCGACCCGGCGCTGGCCGATGTCGTGATGGGCGCTGTCGCCAGCGGACCGCTGACGGTGCACCGGGGCGCCACCTGGACCACCGACGCCCCGTTCCGCGAGACGGCGCGCGCGATCGCCGCCGCGCGCGAACAGGGCGCGGTCGCGGTCGAGATGGAGGCCGCCGCACTCTACGCGTTCGCCCAGGCTCGCAATCGCGCGGTGATCTGTTTCGCCCACGTCACCAACCAGATGGCGCAGGTCGAGGGCGACTTCGAAAAGGGCGAGGCGGACGGCGCCACCGCGACACTGGAAATCATCGCCGCGACCGCGCGCGCATGGAGAACCATGGCATGAGGCCCAATCCGCTCACCGATGTCGTCGCCTTCCTCACGAAGCCGGAGTGGCCGACGGCGGTCTATTGGCTGCTGCTGCTCGGGAGCGTTCTCATCGCGGTCAGGGCATGGCGGCGCGACCCGGCGCAGCGCACCACGCGGCACGTCGGGATCTTCGTGTTGCGGCTGCTGGTCGGCGCGCTGTGGTGGGAGCAGTCGCTGTGGAAGGTCCCGCCCAACTACGACGGCCTGGTCTATTGGATGAAGCAGATGGTCGACCATGCGACGACGCTGGCCCAGAGCGCGCTTGTCCGTGACGTCATGGTGCCGAACATCGGCTTGATCGGCCCGTTGGTCTACCTGGCGGAAGTGGCCGTGGCGGTCTCGCTGATGCTGGGCCTGCTCACCCGGCTCGGGGCCGCGCTGGGCGCGCTGATGGCCCTGAATCTCTGGCTCGGCCTGTATTCGGCTCCGGGCGAATGGCCGTGGACCTATTTCTTCCTGATCGTGATCCAGTGCCTGTTCGTGCTCGATCCGCCGGGCCGCAGCCTCGGGGCCGACGCCCGGGTGCGGTGGCCGGCTATGCTGCGATGGCTCGGGCCAACGCCGCGATCGACGCATTGAAAGCCGCCCGCGCCGCCGGGACGACGCCCGCCATGTCGGCGAACCCGTGCGTCAGCCCCTCGGCCACCACCAGCGTCGCCCGGTCGCCCATCCGGTTCGCGAACGCGACGCCCTGGTCGCGCAACGGATCGAAGCCGGCCACCGTCACATGCGCCGGCGGCAGGCCGGCGATCTCGCAAAGGCCGGGTGACAGGCGCGGGTCGGCGCGATCCTGGCCGTCCGGCACGTAGCGTTCGACGATCCACTCCAGCGCCGCCCGGGTGAACACGTAGCCGTCCATCTGCCGCAACGACTCGTGCTCGGTCACGAGGTCGAGTGCCGGATACAGCAACCACAGCAGCCGCGCCGGCGGTCTGGCGTCCGCCGCGCGGGCCACGCAGACGGCGGCCGCCAATGCCGCCCCGGCGCTGTCGCCACCGATCGCGACCCTATCCGGATCGACGCCCCACGACCGAGCCGTTTGCATAACCCACTCGAACGCCGCCGCCGCGTCGTCGAACGCCGCTGGAAACGGGTGCTCGGGGGCCAGCCGGTAATCGACCGACGCCAGCCGTACGCCGGCCCGCGCCGAGATGTGGCGGCACAGCCGGTCGTAGGTGTCGACCGACCCGGCGATCCAGCCGCCGCCATGCAGGAACACCAGCAGCCCCGACGGCGCTTTCAGCCCGGGCGGCTCGAACAGCCGAACCGGCACCGGCGCGCCCTCGGCCGCCCCGAACTCGCGTGTCACGACCCCCCCGTCGCGCTCGACGCCCATCAGCTCCGGCATCATGGCCATCGCGCGCCGCAGCGACGGCAAGTCTATCGCCGGAGCGCCGGCGGCGTCGCCGGACCCGCTCTGCTGGCCGGCCAGCCGCATCATCGCCTGGACGTGGCGGTCGAGCGTCTGCCCATCGACCACGACCTTGGGGCGGAACGCGACGGCGAGCGTCGCCAACCCCACCACCCACGCGCTGCCCAGCCGCTGCAGCGCCAGTGTACCCGTCATCGCCAGCCCCCGCAGCTATGTGCTGCGACACTCCATGTGGCGGCTCACAGCACTTTGCTCAGTAGCCGTAGTAGCCTGAGCCGAAGCCGATGCCGGAGCCGAAGCCGTAGCCATAATCGCCATAGCCGTAGGGCTGCACATACACCGGCGCAGGCTGCACGATGTATGGCTGCGGTTGCACGTAGGTGATCTGCGGCAGCACGTTGCCCTGGGCGATCATGCAGGCCTCATACGTGTTGTCGTACTGCCGCTGGATGCCATACTGCGTCCCACCGGCGCTGCCGCCGCCGATCGCGGTGCCGCCGACCGCGCCACCCGCGGCCCCGATCGCGGCACCACCGCCACCGCCGATCGCCGCACCAAGCCCGGCGCCAAGCACCGTACCCACCGCCGCCGAGCCGAGGCCGAAGTTGTTGGCCCGGTCGGCCGCGCCCTTGACCGACCGCGCCGACGCAACGGTGCAGCGGGCCTGGTCGGCCTGGAACGCCTCGAACGTCTTGCCTTTGCCGGGCAGCACCTGGACGCTCGGGCCGTCGGGCGTGTACGCACAAGCCGACAGCAGGGCGGCGCTGGCGGCGACCATGGAAAGGGGCGCAATGTTCATAGCGGCGACTCCAGATTGTCGAACTTGAACCGATTATATCGCCCGCCGGTTCGCTGAAACCACCGCGTCACAAACCGTTGCAAAATTTTAAGCCATGCCCGAGCACGCCACCGCCTATGTCGAGTTGCAGGTCGCCTCGAACTACTCGTTCCTGCGCGGCGCCAGCCACGTCGAGGAGCTGTTCGCCCAGGCCGCCGCCTACCGCTACCCGGCGCTCGCCATCACCGACCGCAATTCGCTGGCCGGCATCGCCCGTGCGCACCAGAGAGCCGCAGAAACGGGCGTGCGGCTGATCGTCGGCTGCGAGCTGCGCCTGCGCTGCGGCACCAATCTGCTGGTCTACCCGACCGACCGCCCCGCCTACTCGCGCCTGTCGCGGCTGCTGACGCTGGGCAAGGCGCAGGGAGCGAAATTAACCGGCGACCACGCCGGCTTCGACCTAGGCTGGTCCGACCTCGCCGCCGCCGCCGAGGGTCTTATTGCGATCCAGCTCACCGACCACGAGTTTCCGCGCCTTGCCGCGACCTTCGGCGACCGCGCCTATGTGGCCCTGACATTCCGCCGCGAGCCGGATGACCACATCCGCCTGGCCCGCCGCGAACTGGCCGCCGCCGAGGCCGGGGTCGCCTCGGTCGTGACCGGCGACGTGCTGTATCACGCGGCTAGCCGCCGCATCCTGCAGGACGTCGTGACCTGCATTCGCGAGGGCCGCGCGATCGACGACGCCGACGACATCCTCGAGGGCGGCGCCGACCGCCACCTCTGCCCGCCCGACTTCATCGCCCGCCACTACGAAGACTTTACCGACGCGGTCGAGCGCACCGCGACGTTGGCTGCGCGCTGCGCGTTCAGCCTGTCCGAGCTGCGCTACCAGTATCCCGACGAGACGCGTCTGCCCGGCCAGACGCCGCAAGAGACGCTCGACGCGCTAGTGTGGCAGCAGGCGCCGGCGCGCTATCCGGACGGCGTGCCGGACGACGTGGCGACCCAGTTGCGCCACGAACTGCGGCTGATCGAGACGCTCGATTACGCGCCGTATTTCCTGACCGTGCACAGCATCGTCGCGTTCGCGCGGAGCCGGGGCATCCTGTGCCAGGGGCGCGGCTCGGCGGCCAACTCGGCGGTCTGCTGGGTGATCGGTGTCACGTCGATCGACCCGGTGCGCTCCGGCCTGCTGTTCGAGCGGTTCGTCTCCGAGGCGCGCCGCGAGCCGCCCGACATCGACGTCGATTTCGAGCACGAGCGGCGTGAGGAGGTGATCCAGTGGGTCTACGACCACTACGGCCGCGACCGCGCCGCGCTATGCGCCACCATCAACCGCTACCGCGCGCGAGGGGCGGTGCGCGAAGTGGGAAAAGTCATGGGGCTGACCGAGGACGTGACGGCGTTGCTGGCGAGCCAGGTCTGGGGCTGGTCCGAAGAAGGCGTGCAGCCGGAGCACGCGGCCGGCGTCAACCTCAACCTCGACGACCCGGCGCTGCGGCTCACCCTGACGCTGGCGCGTGAGCTCATAGGGTTCCCGCGCCACATGGGCACCCATCCGGGCGGCTTCGTGCTGACCGCCGACCGGCTCGACGAGCTGGTGCCGATCGCCCCGGCGGCGATGGACGGGCGCCAGGTGATCGAGTGGGACAAGGACGACATCGACACGCTGCGGTTCATGAAGGTCGACGTGCTCGGCCTCGGCATGCTCGGCTGCATGCGGCGCGCGTTCGAGCTGCTGACCGAGCATCGCGGCGTGACGCTCGACCTCGCCACGATCCCGGCCGAGGACCCCGCGACCTACGCGATGATCCGCCGTGCCGACACGCTCGGCACGTTCCAGATCGAGAGCCGGGCGCAGATGGCGATGCTGCCGCGCATGGCCCCGCGCACGTTCTACGATTTGGTGATCGAGGTCGCCGTGGTGCGGCCCGGGCCGATCCAGGGCGACATGGTGCATCCCTACCTGCGCCGTCGCGACGGCACGGAGAAGGTCGTCTACCCCACCCCGGAGCTTGAAAAAGTGCTCGGCAAGACGCTCGGCATCCCGTTGTTCCAGGAGCAGGCGATGCAGGTCGCGATGGTCTGCGCCGGCTTCACCGCGACCGAGGCCGACCAGCTCCGCCGCGCCATGGCGACGTTCAAGATGACCGGCGGCGTCAGCCCGTTTCGCGAGAGGCTGATCGGCGGCATGGTGGCGCGCGGGTACACCGAGGAATACGCCGACCGCACGTTCCGGCAGATCGAGGGGTTCGGCAGCTACGGCTTCCCGGAAAGCCACGCCGCCAGCTTCGCCCTGATCGCCTACGCCAGCAGCTGGCTGAAGTGCCACCACCCCGACGTGTTCTGCGCCGCGTTGCTGAACGCGCAGCCGATGGGGTTCTACGCGCCGGCCCAGGTGGTCCGCGACGCGCGCGAGCACGGGGTCGAGGTGCGCCCCCTGTGCGTCAACGCGAGCCGCTGGGATTGCACGCTGGAGGATGCAGGTGGCGGCAGGCTCGCGGTGCGGCTCGGGTTGCGGATGGCCAAGGGCCTGGCCAACGCCGACGGTGCCGCGATCGTGGCCGCGCGCGACCGGCCGTACGCCAACGTCGAGGAGGTGTGGCGGCGGGCGGGGGTCAAGGTCGCGGCCCTGGAGCGGATCGCCGAGGCGGACGGGTTCGCCGGCTTCGGCCTCGACCGGCGTGCGGCGGTGTGGGCGATCACCGGGCTGTCCGACGACGTGTTGCCGCTGTTCGCCGCCGCCGACCAACGCGACGGCACGTTGCTGCCCGAAGTGGTCGAGCCGGCCGTCTCGCTGACCCCGATGGCGCCGGGGCGGGTGGTGGTCGAGGACTACGCCTCGGTCGGGCTGACGCTGCGCGCGCACCCGGTGGCGTTCCTGCGCGAGGAGCTGCTCCGCACCCGGCACGTGCGCTGTGACGAACTCCCGACGTTGCGCGACGGCACCCGGATGAACGTCGCCGGCATTGTGCTGGTGCGCCAGAAGCCGGGCAGCGCCAAGGGCACCATGTTCATCACACTGGAGGACGAGACGGGGGTCGCCAACGTCGTCGTCTGGCCAAAGCTGTTCGAGCGGCAGCGGCCGCTGGTGCTGGGGGCCGCCATGATGGGCGTGCGCGGGCGCGTGCAGACCGAGGGCCGGGTGACCCACGTGATCGCCGACGAGCTGTTCGACCTGACCGCGCTGTTGCGCAGCGTCGGCCAGCGCGACACGGCGTTCCCGATCGTCTCCGGTCGCGGCGACGAGGCCCGGCGCGGCGGCCCGCCCGACCCCCGGGCGAAGGTCAAGCCACGTGACATCTACAGCCCGGAGAAGATCAGCCCCATCATCAAGGTTGCGACGCGCGACTTCCGCTGAGCCACAATTCGGCCGCGAGCGGGCTCGGTCGTCTTGGACGCCGAGAGGGTCGTCTCAGCCGGCCTGACCTCAGCCCCTCGTCAAGGCCCCAGTGGTCGGATTTCGCGGCGCGGCCCGTGGCATCGTGTCGCGCGTCCACTCGAATCGGTTGAGGCGGTGTTGTAGCCACTGTCGGCCGGGCCGCTCGATCCATCGGTGGGCGAAGTAGGCCATCATCACGATAGACGCGCTCGCCAGGGTGAAGACGATCGCGTGGCCAAACGGGACACGTCCTTCGAGCGCCGGACTTCCAACGATCGTCAGAAACTTCGTCATGTTCGGGGCGAGCAGATAGATCGCATAGGACAGCACGCCAAGCTGATGCACCGGCTTGCTGCCCAGCACTCCGGCCACCACGCCCTGGTCCGCGGCTAGCCCGAGTATCAGCACCGGCACCAGCGCGACCCACACGAGGTCCAAGTCGGGCCAGAGACAGGTGCCCACCATTGCCGCGAGCACGACCGGGCTCGTCCATGCGAGTTTCCGGAGGTGAGCAGCCGACAGGGCTTTGTACAAGCGATAGGTTAGCAGGCCGAGGCAAAACTCAGACAGGCAGCGGAGCGACGTCGTGAGCGTCGTGAGATAGAGGTCGAGCGGTCCGGCACTATCGCCGGGCGGGGCGCCAAATAGCGTGGTGGTGGCCAACAACACCAGCACGCTTGCGGCGAGCGCGCCAGCGAGCCCGGCAAGCCAGCGCGCGCCGCTCACGCAAACGACCAAGAGGACGGGCAGGGCGAGATACGCCTCCCACTCGGAACTGATCGACCACGCCGTACCCACGAGGCTGTCGCACGATATCCATGCCTGCATCATCAGTACGTTGGCTACAAACGCCGAGCCGAAGTCTGCCACCGGTTTGCCAACGCCAGCGAGGCGGATCGCCGCCGAAAGAAGGGTTAAAATGATGTATAATGGATAGAGTCGTGCGAGGCGGTGGCCCAGGAACACCGCAAATACGCCGCATTGGCCATGAGCGCCGAAGCGCGCCCTGTTGGTGAATGCATCATGGTAGGTAAGGGCTATGACAAACCCGCTCAGCACGAAGAAGAGGTCAAGGCTGAGATATCCGTGGTGCAGGAACATCCACCCAGATAGCGGGGCTACAATGGCATCCGGTTCGATCGCGGCGAAGTGGTACACCATCACGTAGACGGCCGCCGCCCCTCGCAGTCCGGTCAGCGACCGAATTTCAGAGTGCGCCATCGCCTGTCAGTGTTCCACACGCTGTGATGCCCGAGGCGAGCCCGCCGTTCGCGCTTCGCCGAAGCAAATCGGAGTCAGCATCGAAACCACGCAAAGCCGCGTAAGCCCTGGACGGTGGGATCGTATCGGTTGGCAGACTGCTTGCGCCCGAGGAAGTCCGACCGGCGCGTCACGGACGATATAACCATTCAGACCTCTTCGTGTGACGCTGGTTTAACTTGATTCTGGCAAAGCTCCCTATCACAAAAGCGTTGCGCTCTTCCAAACATCGCCATCACCGATGGATCCGTGGTCCGTGGCGCCGGCGGCATGCTTCGGATGGGCTATTCCCGGGTGAACCGCAGCACGAAGTTGTCCGCCTCGCCGATTGCCGCGTACTTCGCCCGGTCGACGTCGCCATGCGTGAACGTCGGAGGCAGCGACCACACGCCGCCCTCGTAGTCCGCGGTGTCGCGCGGGTTGGCGTCGATCTCGCTCGATCCGGCCAGCGTGAGGCCGGCGGCACGGGCCAACTCCACCGCGTAGTCCTGCCGCACGTAGCCGGACGCGGCGCGCGGGTCCTGCGGCCGGTCGGCGCGGCCCCGGTGCTCCTCGACGCCCAACACGCCACGCGGCTTCAGGGCGCGGGCGAAGCAGGCGAACATCGCGGGCGCGGTGCCGTCGGCCAGCCAGTTGTGGACGTTGCGGAATGTCAGCACCGAGTCGGCGGTGCCGTTGGGCACCAGCGCCTCGGACCCGTTGGACAACCCGACCACCGCCGCGCGGTCGAACCGGGCCGGGTCGGCGGCCAGCTTGGCACGGAACGCGGCGAGACCTTCGGTGTCCTCCTTGGTGCCGCGCATCGGCAACGCGGCGACGTAGCGGCCCCGCTCGCGCAGGTAGGGCGCCAGCATCTCGGTCCAGTAGCCGCCGCCGGGCCAGACCTCCACCACGGTCGCGTCCGGGCGCAAGCCGAAAAACTCCAGCTCGTCGAACGGATGCCGGGCGCCGTCGCGCGCCGCGAATTTAGGCGACCGGCGCGGGTCGGCCACCGCCGCGCGCAACGGATCCTCGGCGGCACCCGCCGCGAATGGCACCGCCGCCATCACGGCCAGCATTACGCGTCGCTTCATGCCTTCGTCCTCTCGCGTGATGCGTCCATACGTCATCAGCCACCGCCAGGATGACACGTTGCTCGGAATCGTAACCGGACTTCAGGCCGAGGCGCGGATCGCGCGCAGGCTGGGAGTGGCGCTGGCCGGCGGCGGCACCCCGGACGGCGCGCGGCGGGCGGCGTGGGCCCTGGTCGACGCCGGTGCCACGGCGTTGCTGAGCTTTGGACTGGCGGGCGGCCTCGATCCCGCGCTCGCCGCCGGCGACCTGGTCATCCCGGCCTTGATCATCTGCGACGGCCGGAGTTTTACCACCGACCCGGCCATCCTGCGGTGTGATGCGGCAGGCACGTTGGCCGCCGAGCCTGCCGTGGTCGCGACCGTCGCGGCCAAGGCGGCACTATGGGCGCGAACCGGGGCCGCCGCGGTCGACCTCGAAAGCGGAGCGGTCGCCGAGGTTGCGGCGGAACGCGGCCTGCCGTTCGCGGTGTTGCGGGCGATCTGCGACCCGGCCGGCCGCAACCTGCCACCGACCGCGCTTACCGCCCTCGACGCCCGTGGCGCGGTTGCCGGGTGGCGGGTGGCCCGAAGCCTGTTCAACCACCCCGGCGACATCGCAGGCTTGCTGGCGCTGGCCCGCGACGTCGCCACCGCGCGAGCCGCCTTAATCCGCCGCGTCGGCCAGGTCGTCGACGCCGATGGTGCGTGACGCGGGTTCGCGCGCCAGCCGCTCCATCGCCTGGTCGACGTGTTTGCGGAATACGAAGTCGGCCGGGCGCTGGTGGCTGAGGTCGATCTCGGGCGCCATTGCCCCGGTTGTCTTCGGCCCCTTGAGCGCCACCGCCAGCACCTTCCACGGCTTGGTTACGGCATCGACCACGGCGGTCGCCTCATAGCCGCTGTGCACCATGCAGTCGGCGCACTTCTCGTAGTTGCCGGTGCCGTAGCGGTCCCACTCGGTGGTCTCCATCAGCTCGGTGTAGGTCTTCGCGTAGCCCTCGCCGAGCAGGTAGCAGGGCCGCTGCCAGCCGAACACGTTGCGGGTCGGCTTGCCCCACGGCGTGCAGACGTAGCTCTGGTTGCCGGCCAAGAAGTCCATGAACATCGGGCTCTGGGTGAACTGCCAGCGAGCCTTGCCCTTCTTGCCCTCGTTGCGGGTCAGGATGTCACGGAACAGCTGCTTGGTCCGTTGCCGGCTCAGGAAGTGCGACTGGTCCGGGGCGCGCTCGTACGCATAGCCGGGCGAAGTCATGATGCCGTCGACCCCCATCGCCATCACGTCGTCGAAGAACTTCGCGACCCGCTCCGGCTGCGCGCCGTCGAACAGGGTGCAGTTGATCGACAAACGAAAGCCGCGCTCCTTGGCTTTCTTGATCGCCGCCACCGCCCGGTCGTAGGTGCCGTCCTGGCTGACCGAGGCGTCGTGCATCTCGCGGTCGCCGTCGAGGTGGATGTCCCACGAGAAGAACGGGTTCGGCTCGAACAGGTCGAGCTTCTTCTCCAGCAGCAGCGCGTTGGTGCACAGGTAGACGAACTTCTTCCGCTCGAGCATGCCACGGACGATCTCGGGCATCTCCTTGTGCAGCAGCGGCTCGCCGCCGGCGATCGCCACGACGGGCGCGCCGCACTCGTCGACCGCGTCGAGGCACTCCTTGACCGACAGCCGCTGGTTCAGGATCGGCGCCGGATAGTCGATCTTGCCGCAGCCGTTGCAGGCGAGGTTGCAGCGGAACAACGGTTCCAGCATCAGCACCAGCGGGTAGCGCTTGCGGCCCAGCAGGTGCTGCTTCACGACATAGGCGCCCACGCGGGCGACTTGGTGCATCGGTACGGACATCGAATACTCCTCGGGCGGGGCGGTCGGCCCCGTTATTAAGCGTCGGCCAGTTCGGCGGGAAATCGGAAACGCACGTCTTCGGCGACGCCGGGAAGCGTCGAGACCTCGACCGGGCCGAACTCGCGCAGGCCGTTGATGACGCCTTGCACCAGCGTCTCGGGGGCGCTGGCGCCGGCGGTCAGGCCGACCGTGCCGACGGCTGCGAACCACTCCGGCCGCAGCGCCTCCGCGTCATCGATCAAATAGCTCGGGCGGCCCAGCTCCTCGCCGATCTCGCGCAGCCGGTTGCTGTTGGAGCTGTTACGGCTGCCGACCACCAGAATTACGTCGACCACGTGCGCCAGGTCGCGCACCGCCTGCTGGCGGTTCTGCGTCGCGTAACAGATGTCGCGCACGTCCGGCCCCACCACGGTCGGAAACCGCGCCTTCAGCGCCGCGATGATATGCCGCGTGTCGTCGACCGACAGCGTGGTCTGGGTGATGTACGAAAGTGCGTCGGGGTTCGACACAACCAGCGTCGCCACGTCGGCGACCGTCTGCACAAGGTGCACCGTGCCAGGGATCTGGCCGATCGTGCCCTCGACCTCGGCATGGCCGGCGTGGCCAATCAGCACCACCTCGCGGCCTTGTGCGGCATACCGCCGGCCCTCGTTGTGCACCTTCGACACCAGCGGGCAGGTCGCGTCGATCACCGGCAGGCTGCGGTCGCGCGCGACCTCCTCGACCCGCTTGGCGACGCCGTGCGCGCTGAACACCGTCATGGCACCGGGCGGGATCTCGTCCAGTTCGTCGACGAACACGGCACCGCGCGCCCGCAATTCCTCGACCACATGGCGGTTGTGGACGATCTCGTGGCGGACGTAGATCGGCGGACCGAACTTCTTCAGCGCCCGCTCGACGATCTCGATCGCCCGTTCGACGCCGGCGCAAAACCCGCGCGGCTGGGCTAGAATCACCCGCATCCCACTTCCTTTCCCGGCCCGTCGGACCGGCTCGCGGCGTAACCTCTACGCCTGCCGCCGCACCGCAGCAAACGTTGCCCTCATGACGGCGTGGCCACACGCCGCCGCAACCCTTGCTAGGGTACCACCTAGAGTTTGGCGACGGTCAGGGGCCAGCGTAAGGTCCGGCGCGTACCGGTGTGGTGTCGATGCCACAGCTGTGGCGAGCATGGGCGAGGGAATGGCGGGACAGGACACGGATGACGAGCCGTTGCTGGCGGCGATGGCCGAGACGGCGGCCGACGTGGAGCGGGCACTCGATCGGCTGATGCCGTTGCCGGATGGTCCCGAGGCGCGGCTGACCGAGGCGATGCGCTATTCGGCGCTGGGCGGCGGCAAACGGATGCGGGCGTTCCTGGTGATCCAGGGGGCAGGCCTGTTCGATGTGCCACCGGCGCAGTCGGCGCGAGTCGCGGCGTCGGTCGAAATGCTGCACGCCTACTCGCTGGTGCACGACGACCTGCCGGCGATGGACGACGACGACCTGCGCCGCGGCAAGCCGTCGTGTCACAAGGCGTTCGACGAGGCGACCGCGATCCTGGCCGGCGACGCGTTGCAGGCGCGCGCGTTCGAGTTGCTGGCCGAGCACGCGACCCACCCGATGGCCGAGGCACGCTGCGAACTGGTGGCGGCACTCGCCAACGCGTCGGGCGCCAACGGCATGGCGGGCGGCCAGATGATCGACATGCTGGCCGAGCACGCCGAACTCGACGCCGGCGCGATCATCCGGTTGCAGGCGTTAAAAACCGGGCGGCTGATCCAGTACAGCGCCGAGGCGGGGGCGATCTTAGGCCGCTCGACGGTCACGCAGCGGCACCTGATGGCGGCGTACGGGCGCGACCTGGGGGCGGCGTTCCAGATCGCCGACGACCTGCTGGACGCCGAGGGCTCGACCGAGCAGGTCGGCAAGACGGCCGGCAAGGACGCGGCGGCGGGCAAGGCGACGCTGGTCGGCATCATGGGGATCGAGCGGGCGCGCGACCAGGCGACCATGCTGGCCGAGCAGGCGGCGGGCCACCTGGACGCGTTCGGGACGGACGCCGACCGGCTGCGCGAGCTGGTGCGCTACGTGGTCGACCGCACCCACTGATGCGGGCGGATCAGGCGCTGGTGGAGCGCGGCCTGGTCGAGAGCCGCACCCGGGCGCAGGCGCTGATCCTGGCCGGCCGCGTCTACAGCGCCACCAGGCGGGTCGACAAGGCGGGGCAGCCGGTCGCCGAGGGCACGCCGCTCGAAGTGCGCGGGCAGGACCACCCGTGGGTGTCGCGCGGCGGGGTCAAGCTGGCGCACGGGCTGGACGCGTTTGGGTTCGACCCGGCCGGGCGCGTGTGCCTCGACGTCGGCGCCTCGACTGGCGGTTTTACCGACGTGCTGCTGACGCGCGGGGCGGCGCGGGTGCACGCGGTCGACGTCGGCCACGGGCAGCTCGCGTGGAAGCTCCGCACCGATCCTCGCGTGATGGTGCGCGAGAAGACCAACGCGCGGCACCTGACGGCCGAGTTGATCGGCGAGCCGGTGGACGCCCTGGTGTGCGACGCGAGCTTCATCGGCCTGCGCGTGGTGTTGCCGGCGGCGCTCGACCTGTGCGCGCCGGGGGCGTGGGCGGTGGCACTGATAAAACCGCAGTTCGAGGCGGGGCCGGACGCGGTGGGGGCGAAGGGCGTGGTGCGCGACCCGGCGGTGCACGAGCGCGTGCGGGCCGAGATCGCGGCGTGGTGGGCGGCGCGGCCGGGGTGGACGGTGGTGGGGGAGGCCGAAAGCCCGCTCACCGGGCCGGAGGGCAACCGCGAGTTCCTGATCGGCGCGGTAAAGGGGAGTGAGTGATGCGGGTGATGTGCTTTGGCGACAGCAACACGTTCGGCACGCCGCCGCACGCTGAGGCCCCGGTGGCCCGTTACGACGCGGCGGACCGCTGGCCGCGCGTGATGGCCGCGGCGCTCGGCTGCGAGGTGGTCGAGGAGGGGCTGCCCGGCCGCACCACCGACCTCGCCGACCCGACGCTGCCGGAGATTGCCGGGGCCGGCATGGACGGGGCGGCCTACCTGCCGGCGGCGCTGGCGAGCCACCTGCCGCTCGACTGGGTGGTGATCCTGCTCGGATCCAACGACATGAAGGCGATGTATCGGCGCACGCCGCTGCGTATCGCGCTGGGGGCGGCGCGGCTGGTCGACATCGCGCAGTCGATCGGCGGCGGGGTCGGCACGCCGTACGCGAGCCCGCGCGTGCTGCTGCTGTGCCCGCCGCCGCTGGGACGGATGACGTACTTCTCGGAGGTGTTCGCCGACGCGCAGGTCAAGGCGCGGGCGCTGCCGCCGATGTATGCCGCGATGGCGCAGGCGGCAGGCTGCGCGTTCCTGGATTGCGGCACGGTGATCGCGACGGATGGCGAGGACGGCCTGCACTGGACGGCGGCGGCGCAGCGGCGGCTCGGGGCGGCGGTGGCGGAGAAGTTAGCGGCGGATCAAACAGCGTAAATCGGAGAACCTGAGCCGATGGCCGAATCAACCACTGACCGCGAACTCGTCCTGAGCCGCTTGGTCGACGCCTCGCGCGACAAGCTTTACCGGGCTTGGACCGATCCCGAACTGCTGAAACGATGGTTTGCGCCGCTGCCATACACGACAATCCTGGCCAAACTGGATGTCCGGGTGGGTGGCGCCATGATGGTCGTCATGTGCAGTCCGGACGGGCAAGAGCTGCCGAGCCCCGGCGTCTACCTCGAAGTGGTAGAAAATCGGCGGCTCGTGTTCACCGATGCCTACACCGAGGCGTGGGTGCCGTCGCCGAAGCCGTTCATGACCGTGATCCTCACGTTCGAGGACGAGGGCGACAAGACCCGCTACCTGGCGCGGGTTCGCCACTGGACGGTTGAGGACCGCGAGGCGCACGAGGCAATGGGCTTCCACCAAGGCTGGGGGCAGTGCGCCGATCAGTTGGCCGCTTTGGTCGCAAAGCTCTGAAGTTTGCCGGGCAGCACGTTGGTCGCTCACTCGTGCTCGACACTCCGCCGCGCCATCACCTCTCGCTTGCCCACGTGGTTCGCCGGTCCGACGATCCCCTCCTTCTCCATCTGCTCGATCAGCCGCGCCGCACGGTTGTAGCCGATCTGCAGGTGCCGCTGGATGAAGCTGGTGCTGGCGCGGCCCTCGCGGCTGACCAAATCGACCGCCTGGTCGAACAGCCCCTTCTCGCCCTCCGCGACACCACTGCCGCTCATTGCCGGCATCTCGGGCTCGTCGGCCGCCTCGGTCACCGCGTCGTCGTAGTCCGGCTCGCCCTGCTCGCGCAGGAACGCCACCACGTCTTCGACCTCGCGGTCGGTCACGAACGGGCCGTGCACGCGGGTGATCCGGCCGCCGCCCTGCATGTACAGCATGTCGCCCTGGCCCAGCAGCTGCTCGCTGCCTTGCTCGCCGAGGATGGTGCGGCTGTCGAACTTGCTGATCACGGCGAAGCTGATGCGGGTCGGGAAGTTGGCCTTGATCGTGCCGGTGATGACGTCAACCGACGGCCGCTGGGTCGCCATCACGACGTGGATGCCGGCCGCGCGGGCCATCTGCGCCAGCCGCTGCACCGCCGCCTCGATGTCCTTGCCGGCGACCATCATCAGGTCGGCCATCTCGTCGATGATCACCACGATCAGCGGCAGCCGCTCCAGCGTGATCGCCTGGTCCTCAAACACCGGCTTGCCCGTTTCGCTGTCGAACGCGGTCTGCACGCGGCGGGTCACCACCTCGCCCTTGGCTCGCGCGTCGGCCACCCGCTCGTTGTAGCCGGCGATGTTGCGGACGCTGAGCTGGCTCATCGCGCGATACCGCCGCTCCATCTCGCGCACCGCCCATTTGAGCGCCGACACCGCTTTCGCCGGCTCCGTCACCACCGGGGCCATCAGGTGCGGGATGCCCTCGTAGACAGACAACTCGAGCATTTTCGGGTCGATCAGGATGAGGCGGCAGTCGTCCGGCGACAGGCGATACAGGAGCGACAGAACCATCGCGTTGATGCCGACCGACTTGCCCGAGCCGGTGGTGCCGGCCACCAGCAGGTGCGGCATTTTCGCAAGGTCGGCGAACACCGGCTCGCCACCGATGTCCTTGCCCAACGCGAGGCCGAGCCGGTTCTGCTGGCGTTCCCACTCCGCCGTCCCGATCAGCTCGGACAGATAGACCGTCTCGCGCTTGGCGTTGGGCACCTCGATGCCGATCACGTTGCGGCCGCTGACGGTTGCGATGCGGACGGCGATCACCGACAGCGAGCGCGCGACGTCGTCGGCCAGCCCGATCACCCGCGCGCTGCGGATGCCGGGAGCGGGCTCAAGTTCGTACAGCGTCACCACCGGGCCGGGGCGGATTTCGACGATGCGGCCCTGCACGCCGTAGTCGGCCAAGACACCTTCCAGCAGACGCGCGTTGGCGTCGAGCGCTTCTTGCGCCGGCACGCCGATGCCGGCGCGATTCGGCGCGGGCGACAGCAGCGACAGAGGCGGAAACCGCCATGGGCCGTCGAGCGGCAGCGCGTCCTGCCGGGCGGCCGGCGCCGGCTTGCTGCGCGGGGCGATGCGGGGCGGCACCCGGACCGCCTCCGCGGCGGGCTGCTCGCGCGGCCGCTCGGTTGGATGTGGCTCGGGCTGGATCACGTTTGGCGGCTCGGCCACGTCGCGCGTGCCGTTGTCGCGCGTGCCGTTCAGGCGATCCAGCAGGCGCATGCCGCCGCTGCCGATGCGCTCGCCCATCGCACCGCCGAACGCCGCCGCGTCGCGCCCGCCGCGCACCGTGGCACGCGCCGTGTCGCCCGCCGCGTGCCACTCGCGCGCGGTCAGGCCCAACGCTAGCACCAGCAGCAGCAGCGATAGCGCCGCGCCCAGCGTCCACACGCCGAGCCCGCCGTATGCGCCAACCATGTCCCGCCCGGCCGCCAGCGCGTCCCCCGCGACCAGCGCGCCCGCGGCACCCCCGAGGCCGGCACCGCCCGGCCAGACCGGCGGCGCGCGCTCGGGCGACAGCAGCAGCGGCAACGCGGTGGCGGTGGCGGCCAGCACCGGCAGGCAGGCGAACATCGCCAGCAGCCGCAGCAACACGCTGCCCAGGCCGCGATGCGAACCGATTCGCCACGCCCAGGCGAGCAGGCAGACGCCCGGCAGCGCGCCGGCGACGCCGAACCCTTGCAGCAGCACGTCCGCCATCAAGGCGCCGGGACGGCCTAGCAGGTTCGTCGTGGCCCGCGCGGTGGCCGTGTCCAGCGACGGGTCGCGAGCATCGGCGGTCGCCAGCGCCACCAGCAACGCCACACCCGCCGCCGCCAGGAACAGCGCCGCCAATCCCCGCAGCCGGCGCGCGATCAGGCCGCCGACCTCGGGCGAGGCCAGCCGGCGCTCGCCGGGGCGGGGGTCGGCGAACCGGCCGTCGGCGGAGAAGGTGCGCGCCCCGGTGTTGCGGGAGCCGACCGGCGGGCTCGTCGAGGAGGACATGATCGAACCTTTTCGGGGCGTTCGCGTGCTGTCCTAACCGTAGCCTGAACGCGTTATGCGGTCACGCCGCATAGCGAAAGGGCGCCCCGAGGAACGCCCTTTCCAGCCAAGCCGTGTCGGGGTGAAAGGCTAGCCGAGCTGCTCGCCGTGCAACACCACGTCGAGGCCCTCGCGCTCCTGGTCGACGGTGACCCGCAGGCCGATCGTGAGGTCGATGATTTTGAACAGCACGAACGAGATCACGCCCGACCACACCAGGGTGACGCCGACTGCGACGCACTGCGCCTCGAACTGAGGCAGCCCGCCGACGTGTGCCCCACCCGACAGCGGCCCGAACGCGAACACCCCGGTCAGCAACGCGCCGACGATGCCGCCGATGCCGTGCACGCCAAAGGTGTCCAGGCTGTCGTCGTAGCCGAGCGCGTGCTTCAGGCTGGTTGAGGCCCAGTAGCAGATCACGCCGGCCGCGACGCCGATGATCAGCGCCGACCCCGGCAGCACGAAGCCCGAGGCGGGGGTGATCGCCACCAGTCCGGCCACCGCCCCCGACGCGGCACCCAACGCCGACGGCTTGCCCTTGCCGAGCCACTCGACCGCCATCCAGCCCAGCGCCGCGGCGGCGGTCGCCACCTGCGTCACCGTCATCGCCATGCCGGCCAGCGGCGAGGCGGAGTTGGCCGAGCCGGCGTTGAAGCCGAACCAGCCGACCCACAGCAGCGAGGCGCCGATCACCGCGTAGGCGACGTTGTACGGCGCCATGTTCTCGGTGCCGTAACCGACCCGCTTGCCGAGTACGATGCAGGCGACCAGTCCAGCGATGCCTGCGTTGATGTGGACGACCGTGCCGCCGGCGAAGTCCGCCGCCCCCGGCAGGCCGAGCACGCCGATGCCGATCCAGCCGGTCGGCGCCCAAACCCAGTGGGCGATCGGCGAGTAGACGATCAGCGACCACAACACCATGAAGATGCACATCGCGGAGAACTTCATCCGGTCGGCGAACGCGCCGGCGATCAGCGCCGGGGTGATGATCGCGAACGTCATTTGGAACATCATGTAGACCGACTCGGGAATGGTCTGCGGCGACGGCGAGGCCGAACCCGCGCCGAGCACGAACGGCTTGTCCCAGGTCTCGCCGAAGCCCTGCAGCATGACCCGGCTAAAGTCGCCGATGTATTGGTTGCCGTTGGTGAACGCGAGGCTGTAGCCGGCCACCATCCAGGTGACCGTGATCAGGCAGCAGATGCCAAAGCTCTGCATGATGGTCGACAGGATGTTCTTCTTGCGGACCATGCCGGCGTAGAACAGGGCGAGGCCGGGGATGGTCATCAGCAATACCAAAGCCGTGCTGGTCAGCATCCAGGCGGTGTCGCCGCTGTCCAGGTGCGGCGGCGCGGGCGGCGGTGTCGCCGGCGCCGCGGCGGCGTCGGCGGTCGGCGTCGCTCCGGTCGGGCTCGCGGCTGTCGGGCTCGCGGCTGTCGGGCTCGCGGCCGGAGCGGGTGCCGCCGCGGCGGGCGGCGGGGTCGGCACCGACTCGGTGGTGGCCGGCGCGGCGGGCGCGGTCGTGGTCGACTGCGCCAGCACCGGACGCATCGCGCCGTAGGTCAGCGCAGCGCCCAGCGCCAGCAGAGGCAGCGCGATCCGTGTGCGCCGCATGAGCTTCGTCATCCTGTATCCCTTGTTGTGAGCGTGGGTTGGCATAGTCACAGCGCTTCCGCGTCGAGTTCGCCGGTGCGGATGCGGACGGCCCGCTCGATCTCCATCATGAAGATCTTGCCGTCGCCGATCTTGCCGGTGTGGGCGGCCTTGGCGATCGCCTCGACCACCTGCTCGGCCATGTCGGACGACACCGCGACCTCGATCTTCACCTTGGGCAGGAAGTTCACGTGGTACTCGGCGCCGCGATAGATCTCGGTCTGCCCCTTCTGGCGGCCGAACCCCTTCACTTCGCTGACGGTCAGGCCCTGCACCCCGAGCGGGGTTAGCGCCTCGCGCACGTCGTCGAGTTTGAACGGCTTGATGATGGCCACGATCAGCTTCATTGGGCCTACTCCCTTGCTCTTCCGGCCGCGCCGCCCGGTCCCATGTCTCGGAGGCCGCCAATGTCGTGCGGTATTCAAGAACCGTGCCGGGACGCGGTGACGGCCCGCTTCGGCGCGGCGGACCCGGAATGCCTGTTTTTCGTGCAGCTCCCGCACGGCCCCGTGAGGACCCATGCTGAACAACGTCGACGTCGCCATCGTGGGTGCCGGGCCGGTCGGCGGCGCGCTGGCCTGCCTGCTGGCGGCTGGAGGCGTGTCGGTCGCGGTGGTCGATCGCGCTGCCCTGCCGCCGATGGAGCACCCGGACTTCGACGGCCGCGCCTACGCGATCGCCGCCGGCTCGCGTCGCGTGCTGCGTGAGGCGGGGCTGTGGGACGCGCTGCCGTTCCCGCCCGGGCCGATCCGCGACATCCGGGTGTCCGACGGCCGGGTCGGCCAGCGCGCCAGCCCGTTGTTCCTGCATTTCGATGCAGCTGAGGCAGGCGAGGAGGCGTTCGGCTGGATGGTCGAGGCGCGCAGCCTGCGGATGGCGCTGAACCGGCTGCTGCCGACGCTGCCCGGCGTCTCCGTCCACGCCCCGGCCGAGGCCACGGTACGTCGCGACGACACAGGTGCCACGGTGACCATCGCCGGCGGCCTGGAAATCCGGTGCCGGCTGGTGGTCGCCGCCGACGGCCGCGACAGCCGGCTGCGCGGCGAGGCAGGCATCGCGGTCACCCGCTACGGCTACGGCCAGACCGGCATCGTCGGCGCCATCGCCCACGAGCGGCCGCACCACGGCACGGCGCTGGAACATTTCCTGCCCGCCGGCCCGTTCGCGCAGCTGCCGATGGCCGGGACCGAGGGTGCGCCGAACCTGTCGGCATTCGTCTGGACCGAGCGCGACGCGGCGGCCAGGCAGATCCTGGCGCTCGACGACGCGGCGTTCGCGCGCGAGCTGCAGCGGCGGCTGGGCGGCCATCTGGGTGCCGCGCGGCCGAAGGGGCGGCGCTGGAGCTACCCGCTCGGCGCGCTGCACGCGCACCGCTATTACGCGACCCGGCTGGCGTTGGTCGGCGACGCGGCGCACGGCATCCACCCGATCGCCGGCCAGGGCCTCAACCTCGGTTTCAGGGACGCGCGCGCCCTGGCGGGTCTGATGACGGCGGCGGTGGCGGCGGGCGGCGATCCGGGCCAGGCAGCGCTGCTGGCGCGCTACCAGGCGGCGCGGCGACCGGACAATCTGACGATGCTGCTGGCGACCGACGTGCTGGACCGGCTATTCAGCACCGATAGCGCGCCGGTCCGGCTGGCGCGCGACCTGGGGATCGCCGCAGTGCACCGGTTGCCGCCACTGAAGCGGCTGTTCATGCGTCGCGCGATGGGGGCGTTGACCGGCTAGCGCACTCCGAGCGCCGCCCGGAGCTGGTCCGGCGTCGGCGGGCAGCCCGGCACGGCGCGTGCGTCCGGCACCACTGCACCGACGCCGCCCAGCACCGTGGCACTGTCCCGGAACGCCCCGCCGTCGAGCGCGCAGTCGCCGATCGCCAGCACCGGCGTCCCGTCTGGCAGCGCGGCGGCCGCCTGCGCCAGCGGATTGGCCATCTGGTGCGTCACCGGCCCGGTGGCGGCCAGCACGGTCGCATGGCGCGGCGTGGCGCAGGTCCCGAACGCGGCCGGATCGAGCGCCGCCAACAGCCGCAGCTCACGCAGGCAGCCGCCGCAGCCGCCGGCGTCGACCACGAACACGGCGCCGCAGGTCGTCACAGATCGGCCCCCGCAACCGACAGCGGCAACGACGCCAGCATCAGTGCCGCGTCGTCCACGGGTTGCCCGGCCAGCGCCGCCGCCAGCAGGGCGAGGTGCCGGGTCGCCGGGTCGGCCACGAACGCCGCCTCGATCAGCCCGGCGTCGAGCCGCTGCCAGTGCCACACCGTCCCGTGCGGCCCACGCGCCCGGCCCAGAGCGTCGCCGGTGGCGGCCGGCAGGGCGACATCGAGCGGCCCGGTATCGTCGGCAGCCAGCGCCGCCACGCCCCGAGCGAGGTCGCGCGCCTCGGCCGCGCACCGGATGACGAGGCGCTCGGCCCGGTGTGCCGCGTCGCCGCCGCCCGCGATGACGCCGTCGGCACCTTGGCGGTGCGCGAGCGCCGCCGCCACCGGCGCCCGCCCGGCCAGCGCGCGATGGAGGGCTGCAAACTGGGACGGCCACTCCGGCGACTCCAGGTCGGCGGCGAGCCGGATCAGTCCGTCGACCGAAATCTTGGGCGTCAGCGCCAACCCGCCCGGTACGACGACGTCGATGCCCAAGCGCGAGCCGGTCGCCTCGGCCATCACCTGCGCCGCTCGTTCCGCAAACCGCGCCAGCCGAGTCCGCAACGCGGGCGGTCCCGCGAGGTCGGCGATCGCGCCGAGTGCGGCCAAGTCGCCGCACAGCCGTTCGAGGCCACCCAGGAAGTCACGCCACACCTCGGCGCGGGGCGGGGCGGGGGTGCCGCTCGCCGCCTCGGCCGCGCGGGCGAACGCGGTCGCGTGCGCCACGGTCGCCTCGCCGGCGATGCGGGCGGCGATTCGGGCGGCGTCGCGCGGCGGCTTGCCCCGCAGCAGTTCAAGCACGCCGCGATGCGCGAAGCCGGCGGTGACCGAGGCGGCGGCAATCCGCCCCCCGACCGTCGCCAGACGGAGCTCCAACGGGCCGCAGCCCATCCGGATCGGCCCGCTGACGTGCAGCTCGGCGGCGTCCTGCAGCGTATCCGAGTCGTTCGGCGGGTCCGGGTCCGGGTTCGTTTGCAGCGTGGCGGTCTCGCCGTCGCCGACCAGCGCGTATCGCGTGCCGGCGTCCTCCCACCGTGCCAGCGTCACGTCCATGGCAGCAGCGCCACGACGTTCGGCATCCAACCCGTCGTCCACACGATGCCGATCACGCCGGCCGGCGCCATCGCGAGCCACGCGACCCAGGCCGGTGCCGCGCGGCCCGCGCTGGACGAGCGCCAGGTCGCGGCCAGGTAGGCCAGCAGGCCCGGAATAAGCAGCGTCAGCAGCCAAGGCTGCACGTAACCGGCGTCCATGACGATGGTGAGCGTGGTCCAGAACGTCGCGAACACCGGCAGCCCCGCCCGGCACCAACGCAGCACGGCAGCCGTCGCCGGCGGCGGCGCGCGGGTGCCGAGCGCCAGCAGCGGTGCCCGAACGAGCAGGTGGATCAGACCATAGACGACCGCCGTGCCGCCGGTGCCGAACGCGCACGCCACCAGCGCCGCCTGCACCGCCGCGTCCGCCGCAAGTCGCCGAACCGGCGTGGCGGCCAGCAGCGCCGCAACCCCGGACACCCCGACGCCGAGCGCCCCAACCCACCGCAGCGACGTCGCCCCGGTGTCCCACTGTGTCGCGCCGCGCAGCGCCGCAAACAGCGCGGCGGCCTGCACTACGGCCAGGATCGCACCGCCGAACCGCCATCCCACAACCCCGCGCGTCCATCGCCCAAGCGGCCAGATGCCCGCCGCCAGCCATGCCCCGGCCAGCATCAAGGCGGCCCCGGTACGTGACGGTTCCAGCGCCAAGCCAAGCGTCGCGACCAGCAATCCGGCCAGCGGCGGGGTCGGCAGCCACGGCCAGCGCCGCGCCGCCAGCACGACGCCGCCCAGCACCGCCGCGCTCCACACGCTCACCGGGTCACCGCCGACTGCGGCTGCGGCGACCGCCGCATCGATCGCCAGCAACCCGATACGCCGGTCGGGGTGGAGGCCAAGCAGCGCCAACCCCGCCAGCACGGTCTGGATCGGCCTCGCCGACGGCGACGCCACCAGCAGCGCGGGAGCGACAACCGCGACGCCAACAACGATCGCGCGCAGCTGTGTGTTCACCAGATGCGGGGACGGCACGGGCCAGCGGCGCAACGCGACCGGCTTGGCGACGGCGACCAGCAGCAACGCCAGCAGCGCCGGATCGGCGGCGTCCGGCTGCGTCAGTCGCCACACCACCGTCATCGCCACGGCCACGGCGGCGATCGTCAACGGCCAGCGTGGTGCCACCCCACTCAGCAGCGCCAATACCGCCAACAGCGCCGTCGCCGAAGCGAACGCCGCGGTCACGGTGCCGCCTGACCCAGCAGCGCCGTCAGCAGCGCGCCTGCCGCGACCGCCGCCAACGCGACGCTTCGCCGTCGGCGCTCGTCCGGCCGCGCCGGTGCCACGCGCCCCGCCAGCACCCCGAGCAGCGCCGCCGCCAGCAGCAGCGTCGCGACCCAGAACGCCATCGCGAGCGGCCAGCGCGGCAACGCGGCGGCGTCGGGCAGGCTGTCGGGCCACAGCCACGGCAGCACCAGGTCGCGCGCGAACGTCAGCAGCACCGCCGCCCGCGCCGCCGCCGCGAAGTGCTGCAGCACGCGGTCCGGCCCGCCCAGCTCGGCCAGCAACCCCGGCGCGCCCTCGAGCGCTTCGGCCGCCTGGACGACGGCAACCAACGCCGCTGCCAGCAGGATCGCCCGCGTCACGGGCGTCGCGTCGGACACGCCCGCATCGAGGCTGCCGCCGACCGCCAGGGTCGCGAACGCCACCAACACCAGGCCCACGAACCGGCGCAGCAGCTCGGCGGCGGCATGGGTCGCGGCTTGCCCCAGCGCCGACGTCGCGACCGCGAGTGCGGCCAACACCGGCGCCAGCTCGGCCACGAGCAGCAGGGTCGCGACGATGATCGGGTCGGCCAGCCCGGCGCTCGGCGGGCCGTGGCAAAACCCGGGCACGATCGCCATGGCGGCCAGGGCCGAGGCGGCCGACAGCAGCGGCGCCGCGGTGGCGATGCCCGACACGCCGTCGATCCGGAACGAGCTGCCACGCCAGACTGTGAGCGCCGCCGTCACCAGGGCGCTGCCGCGCGGGACGGTCTGACCGGCCGCCGCCGTCCGCGCCAGCGCGTAGGTGGCGAGCAACGCGGGCGCCAGCAGGACGAACACGGCCAGATGCAGCAGCCCCGCGACGCCGGACAGGATCAGCGCCGGCAACTAGGCAAGGTCCGCGAGCAGCAGCGCCGCCACGATCACGCCACCGGTCGCCAGCGCCGCCCAGGATCGCGGGACGCCCGCAAGCCACGCTACCGGCAATGGTGCGAGACGCCGAAACGCCATCGCCGGGGCGGCGAGGTCGGCCGCCTGCGCCTGCGTGCGCGGATCGCCGTACGGCAGCCAGGGCGGATCGGCCGTCGCCCCGTCTCGCCACCCCGGCACCAGCCGCCGCCCGCCGCCGCGCAGGTCGGCCGCCCGCGCCCGCAGCGTCACTGTAACGGCCGCCGCAACCAACAGCACGATCGCCAAGCCCGGCAACGGCAGCCCCGACAGCAGCGGCGGCAACGCCTCATGCGGCCGCAGCAGCCGCCACAGCCAGGTGGGCGCGACGCCGAGCAACAGCAACGCGGCACCCGTCGCCCCCGCCGGCAGGTCGCGGCCACGCTCCTCGGCGGCTGAGACGCGCGGCGTGTGCGGGCGCCCGAGGAAGGCCAGCGACGCCCGCATCACGGCGGTGACGCGCGTGGTCCAGGCCAGCGCCAGCCCGAGCAGGCCAACCGCCACCGCCACCTCGGCGACCGCGCCACCAATCCGGCCCACTCCCAGCATCGACTGCGCCAACAGCCACAGCCCGCCGAAATCGCCGCCCAGGGGAATGCCGGCGATCGTCACCGCGCCGATCGCCGCCCAGGCCGAGGTGCGCGGCATCGCGCTCGCCAAGCCGCCGAGCCGGTCGAGCGTCGCCGAGCCGGCTGCCGCGCCGATCCGCGCCGCCAGCCGGGCCAGCAGCACCGCCGTGGCCGCGCGGCTCGCCGTCAGCACCAGCAGTCCGCCCAGCGCTCCGGCCGCGAGTGCCGTCTGGTCGGCCCCGCGCGCCGCCAACGCCGCACCCCACGCGGCGGCGACCAGACCGGCCTGCGCCCGGTCGATCCGGCGCGCCAGCAAGCCCAGGTGTGCGGCGTGGGTCGCCTGCCAGCCGGCGAACGCGGCCAGCGCCGGGCCGGCCACCAGCAGCGGCAACCCGGTCCAGCCGGGCAACGCCGGCACCGGCGCGCCCGCTCCGGACCAGCCAACCGCGACCGCCGCGATGGCGACGCCACCGATGCCGGGCAGGGCCAGCGCCGCCGTGCGCGACAATCCGGGAACCACCGCCAAGGCAGCACCGATCGCAAGCGTCGGCACGCCGCCGGCCAGCATCGCCAGCAGCGCGCCCGCAACCCGGGTCAGGTCGTGCCGGTCGCAGCGATCCGGCAGCCAGCCCGCTGCCGCCAGCGAGCCGATCGCCAGATACGGCAGGTTGCCGGCATCGACCCCCACCGCCAGCGCCGGTCCGAGTGCCACGCGGGCCGAAACCCCGAACAGCCCGGCGACGATCGCCGCCACCGCGAGCGCCACACATCCGATGACGGTCGCCGATTGGATTCTCACGAAAGGCGGGACGTGGTCACGCGACGCACGCTAGCATCGGTCGCGGCGAAGTCATCCGCGCGGATGGTGTATGCGCTCCGAGCCGGGCGTAATGCGCGGCGACCAACTTTGGGGGATCGGCTCTGACAAACCTTGCGAACCGGATCGGCCGGCGATCGGTCGTCTCGGGCATGGCCGCGAGCGGGGTGCTCGCCGCCTCGGGCTGCGCGCCGGTCGACGCGCTCAACATCACCATCCCGCAGTCCGGCCTGACCATCGTGCGCGACATCCCGTACGTCTCCGGTCCGCTGGCCGGCGACCCGCGCCTGACGCTCGACATCTACCGGCCGGACGCGTTGCCGGGACCGTTGCCGGTGATCGTGTTCATCTACGGCGGCGCGTGGCGCCACGGTGCCAAGGGCGATTATCTGTTCGCCGCCGGCCCGCTCGCCCGCGCCGGCAACGTTGTCGTGGTGCCCGACTACCGGCTGTTCCCGCAGGTGCGCCGCCCCGACTTCCTCGCCGACTGCGCCCGCGCCGTCGTCTACGCGCAGACCGTCTGTGCGACCTGGGGCGGCGACCCCGGCCGGGTGTTCGTGGTCGGCCACTCGGCCGGCGCCTACAACATGGCGATGTTGGCGCTCGACCGGCGGTTGCTCGAAGCGGCGGGCGGCTCGCGCGACCGGATCGACGGGTTCGTGGGTTTGGCGGGGCCGTACGACTTCGCGCCGATCCAGGACCGCGACGCCCGCGAGGTGTTCGGCGCAGCGGCTGACGATTCTAGCGCCCAGCCGATCAGCTACGTCGACGGCGCCAACCGGCCGATGCTGCTGCTGGCCGGCGCAGACGACGAGACGGTGATGCCGCGCAACACGACGGCACTCGCAGCCGCGATCCAGGCGCGTGGCGGGCCGGTCGCCGCGAAGATCTATCCGGGCGTCGGCCACGTCGGCGTGGTGCTCGCGCTCGCGCCGAGTTTCCAGAACCGCGCGCCGGTGCTGGCCGAGATCGAGGCGTTCATTGCGAATACGCCGCCGCTGCCGTTAGCGTGACACGATGATCGACGGCACGACTTTGGTGACCGGCGCCACCGGGTTCGTGGGCTCGGCGGTGGCGCGCACGCTGCTGGCGCGCGGCCACTCCGTGCGGGCGCTGGTGCGGGCCGGCGGCGACCGGCGCAACCTCGACGGGTTGGCGCTGGAACTGGTGGAGGGCGACCTGCGCGACCCGGCCAGCCTGGCGCGCGCGGTGGCCGGGTGTCGGTATCTGGTCCACGTCGCCGCCGACTACCGGATCTGGGTGCCCGACCCGGCCGCGATGGAGCAGGCCAACGTCGCCGGCACCGTCTCGCTGCTGCGAGCGGCCAAGGCGACCGGGGTCGAGCGGATGGTCTACTGCTCGTCGGTGGCCGCCCTCGGGCTGACCAAGGACGGCACACCGGCGGTCGAGGACACGCCGGTCGTCGAGGCGGCGATCGCCGGGTTCTACAAGAAGTCGAAATACCGGGCGGAGCAGGCGGTGCTGCGGCTGGTGGCCGACGAGGGCGTGCCGGCGGTGATCGTCAATCCCGCAGGTCCAGTGGGACCGCGTGACGTAAAACCGACGCCGACCGGGCGGATGATCGCCGACGCCGCCAACGGCAGGCTTCCGGCCTACGTCGACACCGGCATCAACGTGGTGCACGTCGACGACGTGGCCGAGGGGCACGCGCTGGCGCTCGAGCACGGCCGCGTCGGCGAGCGCTACATCCTGGGCTCGGAGAACCTGCACCTGCGCGACATCCTGGCGATGGTCGCCGAGATCGCCGGCCGCCAGCCGCCGAGCATAAAACTGGACCGCCGCCTGCTGTGGCCGCTGGCATTGGCGAGCGAAGGGCTGGCGCGGCTGACCGGGATCGAGCCGCTGGTGACCCGCGACCACCTGCGGATGGCGCGCAAGAAGATGTTCTTCAGCTCCGACAAGGCGCGCCGCGACCTGGGTTACGCGCCCCGGCCGGCCCGCGAGGCGATCGTCGACGCCGTCGCGTGGTTCCGCGCCGCCGGGATGGTGCGCGGGTGACCTATCTCGTCTTCGCGTCGTTGGCCGCGTGGCTCTATCTCGCGGCATTCCATGGCCGGTTCTGGTCGGCCGGGCCCGAGCTGGCACCGGCCGACGTCGTCGTGCCGGCGCGCGACGAGGCGGCGTTCGTGGCGGCCAGCGTCGGCTCGCTGCTGGCGCAGGACTACGCCGGGCCGCTCACGGTCATCCTGGTCGACGACGGCAGCACCGACGGCACCGGCACGATCGCGCGCGCGCTGCCCGGCGCGGTCGTGCTCGACGGCGCGCGTCGCCCGCCCGGGTGGGCCGGCAAGCTGTGGGCGGTGGCGCAGGGGATCGACCACGGTACCGCGCCGTGGCTGCTGCTGACCGACGCCGACATCGTCCACGATGCTCGCCACCTCGCGACGCTGATGGCCCACGCCGAGCGGCACGGCCTCGACATGGTCAGCGAGATGGTGGCGTTGCGCTGCGAGGCGGCGGCGGAGCGGCTGCTGATCCCGGCGTTCGTCTACTTCTTCCAGCTGCTGTTCCCGTTCGCGCGGGTGAATTCCGGGCGGATCGCGGCGGCGGCGGGCGGCACCGTGCTGGTCCGCGGCGCGGCGCTGCGACGGGCGGGCGGGATCGCGGCCATCCGCGACCAGCTGATCGACGACGTGGCACTCGCCCGCGCGGTCAAGGCGGGCGGCGGGCGGCTCTGGCTCGGCCACACCCGCCTGGCGCGCTCGGTCCGGCCCTATCCCCGAGCGGCCGACGTGTGGCGGATGATCGCACGGTCGGCGTATGTCCAACTCGGCTGCAACCCGCTGCTGCTCGCCGGCTCGCTGCTGGGCATGGCGGTGCTGTTCGTCGTGCCGGAGGTGTCGTGGCGGCCATTGGGTGCGGTCGTCTACGGCGTGACGATCGCCACGTTCCTGCCGACGCAATTGCGGATGCGGCCGGGCGACTGCTGGCTGGCGCCGCTGCTGCCGGCCGTCGCGGTGTTCTATATGGCCGCGACCGTCGGCTCGGCCTGGGCGCACCACCGCGGGCGCGGCGTGGTCTGGAAGGCCCGCGCCTACGCCCGCGGCGAGGCTTGAACCGGCGCGTCTCGCCGGCTCGTCGGGGCTGGTCCGGCTCGCGCCGGCCCGGGTATATCGGGCCATGATCGCGAGCGAAATCACCGACGATGTGGAGGTCTGGTCCGGCAAGGGCCGCGACGACGAGAATTTTCCGGTCGGCTCGGCGCTGATCGCCAAGCGGTTGCGGCCGCACGTCCACGCCTTCTACGCCTTCGCCCGGGTCGCCGACGACATCGCCGACAGCGCCGAACTGGACGCCGACGACAAGCTGGCGCGGCTCGCCCGGATGGAAGCGGTGCTGGTCGGCGAAGCGGCCGGCGGCAGCGCCACCGCGACCGGGCTGCGCGCCAGCCTGGCCGAGACCGGCACCACCGACCGCCATGCGCGCGACCTGCTGGCGGCGTTCCGGCAGGATGCGACCAAGCGGCGCTACGCCAGCTGGGACGAGCTGCTGGACTACTGCCGGCTGTCGGCGATGCCGGTCGGACGGCACGTGCTCGACCTCCACGGCGAGACGCGCGCGACCTGGCCCGCCTCGGACGCGCTGTGCGCCGCGTTGCAGGTGCTGAACCACCTGCAGGATTGCGCCAAGGATTTTCGCGCGCTCGACCGCAGCTACCTGCCGCTCGACCTGCTGGCGGGCGAGGGATTGCTGCCGGAATCGGTACTCGAGCCGGCGGCGTCGCCGGCGCTACGAGGCGTGCTCGACCGGTTGCTCGATTTGACCGGCGCGCTGAACGAGGCAGGCGGGGCCTTGCCGCGCCTAGTGCGCGACCGGCGGCTGCGGCTGGAGACGGCGGTGATCGCCGGCCTGTCGCGGCGGCTGGCGCGCCGGTTGCGCCACGGCGACCCGTTGGCGACGCGGGTGAGGCTGCGGCGCGGGGATGTGGTGGCGGGCGTGCTCGGGGCGGTGCGATGGCTGCCGTGATGGCGGCCGACCTGGCCGAGGTCGAGCGGATCGTCAAAGCCGCCGGCACCAGTTTCTACCGGGGGATGCGGGTGCTGCCGCCGGACCGGCGCGCGGCGATGTACGGCATATACGCGTTCTGTCGCCTGGTCGACGACATCGTGGACGGCGGGGATCCGGAAGTCGCGAAACGGGCGGCGCTCGACCAGTGGCGGCATCGGGTCGCGACCGTGTTCGCGGGGGTGGCCGACGGCCCGGTGACCCGCGTATTGCTGGGTGCGATCGACGCGTACGCGCTGCGGCAGGCCGATTTCCTGGCGGTGATCGACGGCATGGCGATGGACGCCGGCGCGCCGATCGTGGCCCCCGACCTCGCCACCTTCGACCTGTATTGCGACCGGGTCGCCGGCGCCGTCGGCCGCCTGTCGGTGCGCGCGTTCGGCGACGCCTCGACCGCCGCCGACGAGGTCGCGCATGCGCTGGGCCGGGCGTTGCAGCACACCAACGTGCTGCGCGACGTGGCTGAGGACGCGGCACTCGGACGGCTGTACATCCCGGCCGAGTATCTGGCGGCGGCGCACATCCCGGCCGACCCGGCGCTGGTCGCGGCCCACCCTGGCCTGTCGCTCGCCTGCGCGATGCTGGCGGCCGACGCGCACCGCCATTTCAGCGCCGCCGCCGAGGCGATGCAGAGATGCGATCGCCGCGCGATGCGGCCGGCGCGGCTGATGGGGGCCACCTACGCCGCCATCCTGGGTCGGCTCGAGCGGCGCGGCTGGCAGCGGTCGACCGAGCGGGTGTCGCTGCCCCGCCACCAAAAGCTGTGGATCGCGTTCCGGCACGGACTGCTCTAGGAACCCTCTCACCATGCCAACCATCCATGTGATCGGCGCGGGCCTCGCGGGCCTCGCGGCCTCCCTGTCGTGCGCCAAGGCGGGCCGTCGTGTCGTCGTCTACGAACAGGGGCCGGCCGCCGGCGGCCGCTGCCGCTCGTATTTCGACCGCGGCCTCGGCGTACGGATCGACAACGGCAACCACCTGCTGCTGTCCGGCAACACTGCGACCATGGCCTATCTCGACGAGGTCGGCGCGCGCGACACGCTGACCGGGCCGGGGCGGGCAAGCTTCGCGTTTATGGACGTCGGCACCGGCGAGCGTTGGCGGCTTGAGCCAGGCATGGGGCGGCTGCCCTGGTGGGTGCTGCGGGCGGCGCGCCGGGTGCCAGGCACGCGGCTGCGCGACTATTTGGCGCTGGCGACGTTGCGGCGGCGGCGCGGCGGCAGGCGGGGCGCCGCGTCGGTCGCGAGCGCGCTGGGCGGCACCGCGCTGTACCGCAGACTCATCGAACCGCTGGCGGTGTCGGCGCTGAACACCCGGCCCGAGGTCGCGCGCGTGGCGTTGCTGGCGCGCGTGATGGCCGAGAGCATGGAGCGGGGCGGGGCCGCCTGCGTGCCGAGCTTTCCGCGCATCGGCCTGTCCGAAAGCTTCGTCGAGCCGGCGATCGAGCGCCTCGGCAAACAGGGAGCCACGGTGCACCTGGCCCGGCGCGTCGTCGCGTTGCGGCGTGACGAGCGAAGGGTCGTCGCCCTGGAGACAGCGGGCGGGCCGGTCGAGTTGGCCGCCGGCGACGCGGTGGTGGTCGCGACGCCGTCCTGGATCGCCGCCGACCTGGTGCCGGGGCTGACTACGCCCGACGCGTTCGAGTCGATCCTGAACGTGCATTTCCGCACCGACGAGGCCGGCGTCGGCAACGACCCCTTCATCGGCTTGGTCGGCGGCACGGCGGAGTGGGTGTTTCGCAAGCCGGGCCTCGCCTCGGTGACCGTCAGCGCTGCCAACCGCATGATTGATGGAAGTGCTGAGGATTTGGCGCAACAGGTGTGGCCGGATGTGCGCGCGGCCCTTGCTTTGCCCGAACCGATGCCGCCCTTTCGTGTGGTGAAAGAACGTCGGGCCACCTTCGCCGCCACCAACGAGCAGGAGGCCCGCCGTCCACGCGCGCGGGACGGCTTGGCTGAAAACCTGGCGCTGGCGGGCGATTGGACCGCGACCGGGCTGCCGGCGACTATCGAGGGCGCGATCCGGTCGGGCCGCCACGCGGCCGCCATGCTGCTTCAGGCGTGAGCGTCACTTGCCCGAAGGGATAGTTATGCTGGACGCCGTGTCGCCCGACCTCACCGTCGACCTGGATCGAGGGCACTCCGGCTCGTTCGGGACGGGTGCCTCGATCCCGGGGTTGGACCACGCCATCGACGCCGCCCGCGCGGCCTTGCTCGACCGCCAGCAGAGCGACGGGCACTGGGTGTTCGAGCTGGAGGCGGACGCCACCATCCCGGCCGAGTTCGTATTGCTGTGCAACTACCTCGACCGCGTCGACCTGCCGCTGGAGGCGGGGATCGCGGTCTACCTGCGCTCCACGCAGAAGGCGGCCGGCGGATGGCCGCTGTTCCACGACGGCGCGTTCAACCTGTCGGCGAGCGTCAAGGCGTACTTCGCGCTGAAAATGATCGGCGACGACCCGCAGGCGCCGCACATGGCGCGCGCCCGGGCGGCGATCCTGGCGGCCGGCGGGGCAGAGCGCAGCAACGTGTTCACCCGAATCCAGCTCGCGCTATTCGGCGAGGTGCCATGGCGGGCGGCGCCGGCGATGCCACTGGAAATCATGCTGTTGCCGCGCTGGTTCCCGTTCAACCTCGACCGGGTCAGCTACTGGAGCCGCACGGTGCTGGTACCGTTGCTGGTGCTGATGCACCGCCAGCCACGCGCCCGCAACCCGCGCGACGTGCACATCCCGGAGCTGTTCGAGACGCCGCCGGAGCAGGTCCGCGATTGGATACGGGGGCCGTACCGCTCGCCGTGGGGCCGGGTGTTCAAGCGGGTCGACACCGTGGTGCGCGCGGCCCGGCCGCTGTTCCCCCGCCGTGCCCGCGAGCGCGCCGAGGCCGCAGCGATCGAGTTCGTGACCGAGCGGCTGAACGGCGAGGACGGCCTGGGCGCGATCTACCCGGCGATGGCCAACGCCGCGATGATGTTCGACGCGCTCGGCTACAGCCCCGACCACCCCGACGCGGTGACCGCGTGGAGTGCGCTGAAGAAGCTGGTCACGATGAAGGACGGTTTCGCCTACGTGCAGCCGTGCCTGTCGCCGGTGTGGGACACCAGCCTCGCCGGCCACGCGATCGCCGAGGCCGACAGTGCCGCCGCCGATCCGGTGGACGCGGCGAACGCCTGGCTGCGGGCGCGGCAGGTGACCGACGTGGTCGGCGACTGGGCCCGCTCGCGCCCCGACGCGCCGCCGGGCGGCTGGGCCTTCCAGTACGAGAACGCGCACTATCCCGACGTGGACGACACCGCCGTGGTCGGCATGTTGCTGCATCGCCAGGGCGGTGCGGAGAACGACGTCGCGGTGGCGCGCGCCGCCGCCTGGGTGGTGGGGATGCAGGGCCGCGACGGCGGCTGGGGCGCGTTCGACGCCGACAACGACCATTCGTACCTGAACCACATCCCGTTCGCCGACCACGGGGCACTACTCGACCCGTCGACCGCCGACGTCACCGCGCGCTGCGTGAGCTTCTTGTCGCAGGTCGACGCCGAGGCGCATGCGGCGACAAACGCCCGCGCCGTCGCGTGGCTGCGCGCCGCCCAGGAGCCGGACGGCAGCTGGTTCGGCCGCTGGGGCA
>JAABUX010001524.1_pt1 | contig 34702 bp, 39 predicted proteins | sample 5561851 | NCBI WGS metagenome assembly JAABUX01 (sample SAMN10711883, study PRJNA513361) | rock metagenome | isolation source: Antarctica rocks | place: Antarctica: Victoria Land, Richard Nunatak red sandstone | collected 2016-01-03
CGTGGGGACTGGGCATAAACTAAAGCGCTCCGACTCCTTCTCTGGATATGACGAAGGTTACTACAAGTTTACCGCAGTCTTCACCCCCTTTTATGCCTGGTGGGTTACTTTAGCCGAGCTGCACTAGGTAATCCCCAGAGTTAAATGCCTCAAAGTCAAATGACTCCGGTGCCTCTGCTGCCCACAATCTCAACGTATTGCAGGTACAGACCTTGTATCCCAGAATCGGGGTGTCGTAGGGGATGCCTTTAACAACCTGGAAGGGAACCCAGCGCACCCGGTAATGTCCGTGTTCATCAGTATAGGCTTCGGTGTGACCACCGAGTTTCACCTCTACTGCCCACTCTGGACGGGCAATCTCCCAAGGATTCCCATAGCGCAGCCACTTGTCGGTGAATTCGACCTGCCAACCATCTCGGATATCCTGTTCAAAGATGCCGAACTCGTAACGGATACCGTAGCCTAGCGCCGGAATCTCTACAGTTGCCAGGGAGTCGAGGTAGCAGGCTGCCAACCGTCCCAAGCCGCCATTACCTAGTCCAGGTTCTTCTTCCTGTTCCAGCAATTCGTCGAGGTTTAGTCCCAACTCTTCGCTCGCCTGCTGCACTTGCTCGTAGATGCCTAGGTTGATCAGGTTATTGCCTAGGTGGGGTCCTAGCAGGAACTCAGCGGAAAGGTAGGCAACCGTTCGTGAACCTTTTTGCGTGTAGGTTTCAGCAGTGGTGATCCAGCGCTGGAACAGGCGATCGCGCACTGTATAGGCGATCGCCATGTAGAAATCATTCTTAGTCGCAACGGTAGGGAACTTGCCCTGGATGTAAAATAAATTATCGACAATCGCTCGCTTCAGGCTTTCTATACTCAAACCTGTGCGATCGTCTTCTACCTGTACATTAAGCATCAAGCATCGATAGATTCTGGACTCACCTATTTAAGCATTAACACAATTAATTTGACTATTTGTTCTTTTTGATACTATTTTTTTAAATTTGTTCCCTTTTCTGTTTAGACTTTTAATAGTGAATGGTCAGCCTGTAAACTTCTATCCCGATGCTCATTGGAGGGGTTCGAGGCACAAGAAACCCTCTGGAACTGGGAAGTCAGTAGACTCGTCGTTATTATTCAAGCTCTCAACTCTAACTATGGTTCGTTTTCACCATCGTCATTGGCGGCGGGTAATGTCCTTTTTCCTTGGCTTAGCGACTGCCTTGGGATTGGAGTTGGCCACTCCTTCCTCAGCTAGCTCTCTTCCCTGGTTGCAGCTACTTTTGCAAGGCGGTCAATACCTCCAACTTTCCAATGTATCAGCACCACAACAAGTACAGCTGGGTCAACAGATTAACCAACAGTTGCAACAACAGTATAAATTTGATTCGGAGCCCAGATTGAAAGATTATGTCAATCGAGTTGGTCAACATGTAGCTCATATCAGTGACTGTTCTCAATTTCCTTTTCACTTTTCTATTGTCGAAAATCCGCAACTCAATGCTTTTGCGACGACTGGTGGTTTTGTCTATGTCACTTCAGGACTGATGAAAGCTGTTGATAATGAGGCTGAGTTAGCTGGCGTCTTAGGCCACGAAATCGGTCATATTTGCAACAATGATTTGATCCACCAAATGCGGCAAGCTGCCCTTCAGCAAGGACTAGCTTCTGCCGTCGGTGTGGATCAAAATACACTGGTGAATCTAGGTACTCAATTGGCCGTGAATTTGCCCCACAGTCGCCAGGTTGAATTTAATGCAGATTCTAAAGGGCAGAAATACCTGGAGCGGGCAGGGTATAGCCCTTATGGGCTAGTTGACTTTTTGAAAAAACTTCTGAAGCAGCCTTCTCCACCAACGTTTTTAAGTGACCATCCGGGTGCGAAGGAGCGCATCGCTGTGCTGCAGAAAAAAATTGCTTCTACTGAGTAACCGAAGAAGTGAGTTTACTATTATATAGTATAAGGTAGATAAATACTAAAATGGTTATAGCCTGGTTGGGATTCTAGGCCGATATATCCCCCGTGCCGAGTTACAATCTCGTGACTAATCGCTTGCCAAGCTGAGCCTAGAAGACCAACTCCTGCTGACCTTGGAATACTGGAAAGAATCGCGACTTAGCCAGACTCAGAGTAGTCAAGTGTGATAGGCAGTGACTACGACGGTTGACTCAGGACTATATATAACCTCAAGCCTGCGATAGTTTGGATGAGTCCACCAAGCTTTCACCCGGTTCCCCTTAGCGGCAGGAATACCAATCTTGGTATAGCCAGCACCAGTCAACATTGGCTCAAACCTAGTGGTAGACATCGTTCTATAGAGTATTCTAGGTAGACCATCAATCCTGTGCCTGTTCAGCGTCATAGCAACCCTGGTAGGTACTCCAGATTCGATAACCTGGTAGTACCAAAGCCGCACCATACCGACTATGGATAACGCCTGAGTAGCTATCCTCTGCCTCGCTGCCACCAATCCGTAATGACCAATTACCTAGCCAGATATACAAACCAGGTATCAGTACATCAGTACTATAGGCGATGGCTTTGCGTGCTAATTGTTGGTTTTTAGTCATCAAAATCTCCGGCAAGTGTGGACACCTCATCCCTCTATAGTCTAAGGGGGAGGAAACAAAGGCAAAGGGGAATTTATTCCCCGTCAAGTTTCTATTGACAAGTAAATTACACGAATGTCTAATTAATTTACTGCTAGCATCGGTAATGCCCTGCTTTAAGCCCAAATCGACATAGGTGCCGTAACAGAGGTCAATATTGCTTGTGCAAAAACCATGCCAAACAGTTTTACTTAACCCAGAAGTAGGTAATAACTAAAGTTATAATCGTCAGCGGCAGGCCGAAGCGCAAATGTTCCCAAAACGTCAGTCGATGGCCGCCTTTAGCCACAGCTTCAGCGACTATGAGGTTGGCTACTGAACCCAATAGAGTCAGATTACCAGCCAGAGTGGACGCCGCTGCTAGTAGTAGCCAAGCTTGAGTGTCGCCATGAGGGATTAGAGGTTGCAACAATAGCACCGCTGGGACATTAGAAATTAAGTTGGAGAGTACGACACTCCCTGCTAATAAACCAAAATGAGTATGAACTAAACCTGTAAACAACCCCAAAAAGCCCAATTTTTGAGTATCCTGAGTCAGGATAAACAGTCCAGAGAACATGAGTAGGAGATTCCAATCCACTTGCTCCAAGATTCGGTTAGGCTTAATACTGCGAGTAACCAGCAGTAAGCTAGCCGCCACCAAGGTGGCTAAAGCTGGGTCTATACCAATTAAGAAAGCAACCAACAAACCTGCACTCACTAAGAGGCTCTTGGTCAGTAGAGGTTTGAGAACGCGATAGCGTGCAGGCTCTCCACTCTGGCAGGGCGTGGTAGAGCGCACATCGGGGTAGAGGAACCACAGCCACCCCACTTGAACTACTAGGCTGACCAAAGCAAGCGGGGTTAGAGACTTAGCAAAGGTAAGATAGCTGATGCCAGAAAATGAACCAATTAGAATATTTTGGGGGTTTCCAGTGATGGTAGCTACTGAGCCAAGATTAGTAGCTCCAGCTACAGCAAGTAAATAGGGAATGGGTTTGAGATTAAGAGCTTCGGTTAAGCCTAGAGTTAGAGGAGTAAGGACTATAGCAATGGTGTCATTCAGAAACAAGGCTGAGAGTAGTCCACTACCAAAAGTCAAGGCAAGCAGGAGTCCAAATGGACTTCGGGTCAAGCGCATTAGGTAATCAAGAGCCAGTTGAAAAAACCCCGAACAGGCGAGGTTGGCATTGATTACCATCATGCTCAATAGGAAAATTATGGTTTTATAGTCGATCGCCAGCCAAGCTTGTTTAAGGTTTACGACTCCCAGAATTATTAGGAAAGTAGCCCCGACTAGGGCAATAGTAGCCCGATTCATGCGTAAACCAGGCAGATAACCCAGCCCTATTCCGACGTAGCTCAGCACCAGTACAGCATATTTAACGTATTTGAGGATAATCACGTCTCACCTGATTGCCTAGAAAGGGGACTATGTAGAAATCCGCATTCGAGAGCCCAACGTCGCTACTTAATATTGTTGGGATAAGCTAGTGGTGCTATTACCTTGACCAAGCGAAGCTTTAGTTTCAGGCATCAGCAACCAAAAAACTATCAAAGCTACCCCAGCGATCGCAGCCATAGTGAGAAAAGCCGCATGGAAACCCGCGTACTTAACCACCAATCCGGCAACTAGATTACTCAGAGAAGCACCAGTACCAACCGCAGTACCAATTGCCCCCTGCGTCAGGTTAAAGCGACCAGTTCCCTTTGTAATATCAGCAATTACAAGAAGTTGCATCACACCAAAAATCCCGCCCCCGATCCCGTCAAGGAGTTGTACAGAGACTAGAAAATAGGGATTATCGCTCAGAGTATAAAGCACTCCACGTAGGCATAACGCAGCGAAGGCAACTAAGTAAATTGGTTTTCGTTTACTAACACTAGCCCGACGACCGATCCAAATGCCCAGCGGAATGATGACCAGCTGGGCTGTAATAATACAGGCGGACATGTAGAGGGAGGGGTTGCTCCCTTTTCTTGCAGAAAGCACTTCCCCAACCAGAGGTAACATAGATGCATTGGCAAAATGAAACAAGACTGCACAAAAGGCGAAGATCAGAACCCTGCGATCTTTTAACAGAGCTGTAATGTTTGAAATCTGAGGTTGTTCTTTTGCTCCGTCGTCACCTCCACGAGACACTGTATAATCAATATCTTGCTCGCGGATTCTGAGCACTGAAATAATGACAGCGACAGACATGAGGGCAATAAAGTAAAATATATATCTACGCCCAATAAAGTAGCCGATTAAGCCCGCCAGCAGAGCTGCAACAACATTGCCTACAGAACTAACTAATCGATTGGTTTCTTCCTAGGCGCTTTTCCATGTTTTTACGCCCTACTAGCCCTAAAGAAATGGCGGCTATAGTAGGTCCAAAAAAAGCTCCGACAATCGCAGTGAATGACTGAGCACAAACCACTACCGGAAAAGTCGGGAACAGGACGATCACTATGGAACTAATGGCGAGTAGTGATGCCGCAAACGCCACCAGCAACCGTTTCTGGCGAATGCTGTCTATGATAGCCCCAGCGGGTGTTTGCATGAGCAATCCAACTATTCCGGCGCTCGTCATAACAATGCCAACACGCGCTGGATGCCAGTGAAGACTAGCTGTGAGAAAAATCACCAGAAAAGGTCCCACGCCTCCTTGTATATCAGCAAGAAAGAAATTCAAGGAGTCAAGCGCTCTTAAACTCTGCTGGTGTGATGATACTAGCTTGTTATCCATAGGTCTGTCTTTAAACTTGGTGATTTTGACCTGTCGTAACAGTTCAAGCTGCTACCATCGCTTTGAAGAACGTGTTTTGAGCAAGAATTATGTCGGCTCAGCAGCCTTGTCGCTTCCCTGTTTTTTCTCGGCTTTGTCTGTTTTACTTTCGGGTACGAAGAACAATAAAACTGCAAAAGCTACAGCAGCGATCGCTGCTAGCGTCAGAAAACCGACATTGTATCCAGCCTTTTGCACCAAAAACCCAGCCATTAAATTGCTGAGGAAGCCACCAAGTCCAACGGCAGTGGCGAGCATCCCTTGTGTAAGATTAAAGCGCCCCGTTCCTTTAGTTAAATCTGCAACGACAAGCACCGACAGCACGCTGAAAATACCGCTAGCAATCCCATCCAGGATTTGCACAGAGACCAAATAGTAGGGATTGTGCCAGAGCGTATAAAGCACACCACGAATCGGCAATACAGCAAAGCCAAATAGGAAGATTGGTTTTCGCCCACCTTCTGCTAAACGACCGACCAATGCGGACGTGGGAGTCATAACCAACTGAGCTACAATGATGCAGGCAGACAGATAGAGTGTGGAATCCGATGGTCTTCCCTTTGCAAGTAGTTGACCGACCAGGGGTAACATCGCGGCATTAGCAAAGTGAAAAATAACTACTGCACAAAAGAAGCCAAGTAGCCTGCGATCGCTCAACAGCTTTAATATTCCAGCGGGTTTACCCTTTTGTTTTCCTTTTTCATCTTTCTCCCCCGACTCGTCTTTTTCATCTGCATCATCATCATCCCCACCACCACGTGCTACTTCCTGGTCAATTTCCTTGTAACGAATAAAACGAGCCGAAATCCCGCTGCCGATAGCCATAGCCCCGATCACAAAAAAGACCCCCTTTTGCGCAATAAAACTAACTAAAGCAGACAGAACAGCAGCAAGTACGTTGCCTGCATGATTAAATGCCTGAATGCGACCAGTTTGCTGATCTAATTTCCTCCGCCCTACTAGTCCTAGCGTTACAGCGGCAATAGCTGGCGGGAAAATTGCTGTTGCCACACCAATTAAAATCTGACAGCCGATTACCACTGGAAAAGTTGGAAACAGGGCTAAGCCGATGCAACCAATAGCGACAAACGTAGCACCGAGTATGAGCAACATTCGTTTCTGGTTCAGCCGATCTACCAGAGCACCCGCCGGAGTTTGGGCAATGACTGTAGCGATTGCCGAAGCGGACAAGGCAATCCCAATGTTAGCTGAGTTCCAATGTTCTGAGCCTGCTAGGAAGGCGCTTAAATATGGTCCAACACCAGTTTGTACATCGGCTAGGAATAGATTCAAAAAATCCAGTCCGCGCAAACTTTTCTTGCTTGGTCCACTAATCTTGTCTGCCATGAATCCTCCTGAGATGTTTTCGTCTTATTGTGGGATGAGCAAGAGTTATTATCATTTCACTTGCAAATCAGCCTGAGCATATATACCTAAAGTTACAAATATTTGCATTTTGTAAAGATTTGCTAGTAAAGTTTATACACTTTACTATTTTTTTGATAAAGTTACGAGCTTATCCCAGTAGGATGAAAGTCAGGGCTTTGTGCGATCGCTGCCCTCTTGAGTATCCATCCTACTGAGATAGGTTCTTAGCTTGGCGGAACGTTTGTTTGCTCAGCTGCTGGAGAGCTAGAGGCTGGTGGCGTAACTGTCTGATCAGCTGCTGGAGGCTCAGAGGCTGGTGGCGTAACTGTCTGATCCTCTGCTGGAGGCTCAGAGGCTAGGCGACGACCTGAGCGAGAACTATAGGTTGGTGGAGTCGGTGGTGGAGCAACCAATGGACGACCAAAGGCTTGTGGAGGAATTGGTGGATGGCCTGGTGGAGGAGTTGGCCTGGCTGGTGCCGTATCTGTCTGATCAGCTGCTGGAGAACTATAGGCTGGTGGCGTAACTGTCTGATCAGCTGATGGAGGCTCAGAGGCTAGGCGACGACCTGAGCGAGAACTGTAGGTTGGTGGAGGAGGTGGCGGAGCAATCAATGGACGACCAAAGGCTTGTGGAGGAATTGGTGGATGGCCTGGTGGAGGAGCTGGCCTGGCAGGTGGAGCAGACAGAGCAGATGGTGGAGGACTAACGTTTGGACTGCTCTGTGCAAAGACCGGGAGACTGATTAAGAAACTGAAACCAGTAACTCCCACGAGGACAGCCAACTGTTTGAGCAATTTGATCAAACTTGTGCGATTGATTGCGTTCATTGACATCTTTTTATCCTTTTACATTGCCGAAGATAGTGCGTGCTGTAGGTATGGTCAGAACTAGCCCTACTCGCTGGGCAGAGGAATTGCATTTCATCTGCTGATGCATGAGCTGCTTCGTGCTCAAGCTCACAATTAGAAGAGTGCAAAAACCATGCCAAGAAGATTCACCCGGTTAGCGCAGGTCAAGTAATTAAGTTCGCTTCTCCTGAGTTTGGGATTGTTAGCCTTCGCCAGTGGCTGCATCGCTCTCCTTCGATTCGTCTTTTTTCCCTTGCAGAATCAAGACGAAGACGACCGCTATCAGGCTGCCCGTAATCGGCCCCACCACATAGATCCAGACGTTGTTGAGCATGCCGCTGACAATGCCTTGCCCAAGGGACACAGCCGGGTTCATCGAGGCGCCGCTAACCGGGAGGGAGAACAGGCGGCAGAGCGCAACCGTGGCGCCAACAGGGATCGCGGCGTCGGGGCCGGACAGGTCGGAACGGGTGGCAGTGCCAATGATGATTAGAAGTAAAATGCAGGTCAGAATCACCTCCATCACGAGCGCCTGTGATACTCCAGGGTTGGGAGGAATCACTCCCAGGTTCGCCACCATACCAAAGAGCGTGCGCAGGAGCCTCGCCCCTAGTACAGCACCAACTAATTGGGCCACCCAGTAGGGAAGTACGCGTCGCCAGGGAAAGACGCCACGTAAGGCGAAGGCAAGGCTCACTGCAGGGTTGAAGTGGGCGCCTGATGTATTGGCGAAGCCATAAATCATCGCCATTACGACGAGGCCAGGGGAGACGGCTTGAGCCGCGTAACTGACTTGACCATGGCTGATGGCCGCGATCATCGTGCCAGCCAAAGTGACAACCGTGAGGATGAAGGTTCCGAGTAGCTCCGCGAAGAGGAGACGCAGTGCTTTGACAAACCCTGGGTCGGCTCTTTCTGTCCCACGGCGCATGCCGGTTGTATTTGTGGAAGAACTCATTATGAGAGAATTGGGTTTTGAGAGACTTTTTGCCGCTATAGTCCAATAAATTTCTGAGGCTTGTCAACTTCTGGTGAAGTTGAGAGGAATGTATCCGTTGAGCTAAGCAGTAGCGGGTAGATGGAAAGGACTACGCCACCAAGCCAGGGGTTTTGCAAGGAACGCTCGAGCTGCGAGTTGCAGCCGGACTGAATGGCGTTCAGCATGCCGCCGAGCATGACGAAGACCCAAGGGAGGATTTTGTCCATGGGATTGAGTTGGTTTAGGTAGTGGGTTGGATCTTAGTGACAGACTGTCTGTAAGGGGCGCATCTAAAGATTGGGGGAATCCATTAAGACTCGTGGTCGCTGGCGTGTTGCTTGCCTGCTTCCTCTGCGTGCTTTGTGGCATGAAGCTGGTGTTCATGGGCAAGGTGTGCGTGATGGCTCGCCTTTTCGTGTTCAAGAGCTTCAGAATGTTTTGCCGCCTGGCGATGATGATGTGCTGCCTGTTCGTGATGGTCTGCCGCTTTCTGATGATGCTGTGCGCCTTTGGGACTCAACACCAATGACTGCCCATTAAGCTCTAAGGTTTCGACCTCTAGGCTGGTGCCAAAGTCTTTGCGGCTCCCGTAGCCTTGAGCGCTTAATTGGTCGCCAGTCTTGACCCGCTCGGTTAGAGTTTTCGCGACATGAGGCGGAACATGCAAATAGGTGCCATCAGAGAGGATGAAGCCTTTAGGTTCTCCCTTATGACCGACTAGCCAGTGAGCCATATTCCCCTCGACATGCATAGGCTCCCCTGGGGTGGGCGGTGGTGATGGGGGTTGATCGGTTACGGTCTGGCTAGTTTGGGCATTAGTGAGGCTTTTAGTGCGAAACTCCGACCCTAATGGCGACTTTTCGCCGGGTTCGACCAAGGCCTCAATGGTATCGCCGGGCTTGACGGCTTCCTGGAGGGCTGCGCTTAGATGCGGCGGCAGGTGCAGCTGTTTCCCGTCAGAGAGCAGTAGGCCGTCCACAAGACCTGCGCGGTTGAGGAGGTAAGCCTGGACCGTGCCATTAATGCTGGTTAAGTCTTTTTTCATCGTGACCTCGTAATTGTACGTTGCTTCTCTTCTCAGTGCAATTATCGTGCCAAGAACAGAACCGCCGCCGGTTTGACTGCTAACACATCGACCCATTACCTATTTCGCAAGTGTATGACCAAACTAGTTAGCAACTAGAGATACTTGGCATGGTTTTTGCACAAGAGCTTAATGACGTGTTCGACACTAAAATTGAGGTAACAAGAATGCATTTGGAAACGCAGACTGAGCAGCAAATTAAGATCCGCCAGCTCACCAAAGTCCAGACATCCTGGGCTGAGCAGGAGCGTGGAAAACCTGGCGCTTTTACATTCCAATTGATTCTCGACAACGGAGTAGACGAATATGTTATCCGCCCCACAGCGGAGGACGCCTATGTGCTGCTGCAGCTATTGCAGCGCAGTTCTAACGCGACCTTCGACTCAGAACGTAAGGTGCTCATGTTCGTAACCGTTCACGGGGGGGTACATCATGCGCATAAACGTCAAAGCCTTGCTAAGCAAAAGCTTTGGGTTTTATGCGCATCAAAATATCGTACCTAAAATGTCTAAAAGACAATTTGCAGACCAGTATAGCACTTTTGACTACTCACAATTATCCGGTATAAATCCAATCTAGACTGGTTTTCGTACTGATTACGTGTGATTTCATATTGGACGTTTTTTTGATCCCCCCCTGAACGGTTACTCATGTTCGGTAGTCTCTCGGTAGGATAATCGCAAACCACAGGTATCTATAGCAATTCTCGGTTGAGTGCAATATACCTGTCCGAGGACAGGGTGTAGGGTGCCATCTGCAGCCTGGCTTCCCCACACCCGCCCCCTCCTGAAAACCAGAGAATTTCTAGGGCAGCGCGTGGCGTTGGCAGAAATCCCAGCTCGCCTGACTGGCGCTAAGTGTTGGCACGTTATTTGCATCTACAGAAAGTATGAGATTCACCCTAACTTTCGTCATGTACAAACGCTGGACTGGTGACACGGTTAAGGAAACTACAAAAGGGTTAGATGAAAAAAATAATGGCTACTAAAATACAGTTGAAATTACCAAGCGGTTTCGCCAATGCAGCACTTGCAACAGTCCTACTGATGCTGACCAGCTGTGTGGGCGATCGCCGTGCTGGAAACGACGGTGGTTCGTATGCGGCGCTGACAAGCGCCAGTCAAATGTTATCCAGTGTTCAGGCCGCAACACCTTCTGGCTTAGCCCCCAAACCAGTCAATTCAAGTGTCAACGTGGGCCAGACGACAACCATTCAGAACCCAGGTGTGGTGAGTTGGGTGCATTTTGGCGATCTGCACATCACTACGGGTGATCAGCAAAACTACGCGGACTTTCAGACAATTATCAAGAACACTAACCAATACCTCCTGAACGGCGTCAACTTCGCTGTCCTGCCTGGTGACAATGCTAACGAGGGAAGTGAGTCCGAGTACCAGCTCATTAAGCAGGCAACAGATCAGTTGCGGGTACCACTCTACGCCATACCAGGCGACCACGACCTTAAGAGCGGTAGCCTGAGTTTGTATCAAAAGTACCTGGAGCCAGTGGCATATCAAAGCTTCAGCGCCGACAAATATCACTTCGTTTTCATCAATGCCCTTGATGCCAGTGCTGAAGGTGGCTTCGGTCTGAGTCAGGAGCAGCTTTCTTCGTTGACCAACGATCTCAACGCAGCGACACAGCATGGGTTGCAGTCGATTCTCTTCGCGCATTCCTTCCCAGATAGGATGGGCGATAGTGCCCAGGCAATGCAGGCACTGATCCAGAAAGACCGCGTGCTGATGGTTGATGTCGGTCACACACACTACAACGAGGTTGCCAATGACGGTCACACTATCTACGCAGCTACCCGCTCCACTGGACAGGTGCAGGAGGGTCCTGTCGGCTTCTCGATCGCCAACCTGGACAACGGCGTGGTAAGTTGGAAGTTTAAGCCGCTTGGCAGTTGGCCGTTCGTTATGATTACTTCACCGTCCGACAAGCAGTTGATTACAGACCCTAGTAGGCCGAATCAGGTTGTTAGGGGCACCGTCGAACTGCGTGCCAAGGTCTGGGATGACAAGGGTGTTGCCTCAGCAACTTATCAGATAGACAATGGCACACCACAACCACTGACTCGGATTGGGACAAGCCAGATGTGGAGCGCCGGCTTCGACTCGACGAAGGTCAGCAATGGCGACCACCAGCTCGCCGTCAATGCCCAAGGTGCAGGCGGGAACATTGCTGAGGACAAGATTGCAATCGTGGTCAGTCAGTCTGGCAACTACCAGCAACCTCAGCATAGTCCTGGTGAAACCAATAACTCAATTGGTGCCTATGCTGAGAAAGGCTTGCTGGGGAGTCATGCCTCTGGGGGACATGGTGGACCTGGACATGGTGGACACAAAGGAAAAGGTCATGGTGGTCCAGGAGGTGTTCCACCGCAGCCTCCTGGTGTTCCTAATGACTCTGGAGCAGGACCTGGCGCTGGAGCAGGACCTGGCTCTAATGGTGGGCTGGGTGGCGGTTAAGGCTTTGACGGGATCAGTGGGGAACTGCGATCGCTCTCCAAGCTATGCCGTTCCTTAACTGGCACAATATTTGCCTGTAGAAGCTCTGACGCTGATGTTATAACTAACACATTCACCTGTAAAAGCCCTATTTATCCTTAAGCATTTAGGTTTTATAGGCTTGGCATCAACATCAGAGTTACGAGTTAGTGGGTAGCTCAATTTGAGGATCTCTGAAGCTATGCACATCGATTCAGTCTAGACCGTGTTATGTATAACCCGAATTCTCGCATTCCCAAAGAAATCGCTCCAGATGTTTTTGCCATTGCAACTCATTTGTATAACCCTAAAAAACAGGACTATTCCTTGGCGGAGCTAACGCAGGCAGGGGCAAAGGCACAAATTCCACCAGAGTTAATTCAACAGGCTCTTGATCAAATTCAGCAGACGCAAATCCAAGCGCGTGAACGAAAACAAAAGCTGAAGGTAATCTTAATTAGTGGTGTTGTCGGGGCGGGACTTGCTCGGTTGAGTTTGTGGGGTTACAACACGGTCAGTAATCGTGTAGATGTCAGAAGGTCTACTGACTTGAACAACCCCAGTGGGATCAATGACCTCATCCCATCCCCAGTTCAACCTTCTCCTCCAGCTAGTGTTGCTCAACCCGACACCCGCAGGACTAACTTTAGTGGTAAAGTAGAGCGTTATTTGCTCAATCCAGAGGGACTTGTAGATGGTCTCATGCTGAGTAATGGTCTCCAGGTGAAGTTTCCTCCCCACATGACAAACAGTCTCATCACTACAGTTAAAGTCGGTGACAGCATTAAAGTGGTCGGAGACTCCGGTATCCCTAGTAGCCTCGCCCAGGAGATTCACGCCTTCAGCATTACTAACACCACAACCCAACGCACTGTCGTAAACCAGCCTCCCGCAGATCCACCTCCATCTCCCAGCAATAGCTACAGCAATCTATCTGTAGAAGGAACTGCTCAGCACTGGCTAGTGGGACACCGGGGTGAGATCAAAGGCATTATTTTGTCATCTGGAGCTCAAGTTAGGTTCCCCCCCCATGTGGGCGACCAATTGTTCAACACTGCCAAGTTAGGAGCTTCTATACAAGCACAGGGATTTGGTACTAGTACTAATTATGGACAAGTTTTAGAGGTTACATCTTTAAAAGTTAACGGTCAGCCTATTAACTTATATCCCGCTGGTTTTTGGCCTAAGAAGCACAAGAAACAATTTTGAATCCACAGTCGCTGTCTCCATTTATTTCTTAACTTAGCTAAATCAAAAAGGGCTACCAACGTAAAGCGGGACAGCTAGAAGAAGTCAGATAAGAGTTTTATCTCTCCCTTGGAGGTTTAGACTAAGCTCTGAACCAGCACAGTGTGGGATTGGGAATGAAGTTACGCCAACGTAGCCAGCAAGTGTTTGAGGCAATCAAGGAAGGAGGCAAACGCTCCATTAGGAAAATCGCCGAGGCGACAGGCATGGCCAAAAGTAGTGTGCATCGTCATCAGCAAGCGGTCGAACGGCGTAACCAGTATCCAGAGTCAGGATTATGGGAAACTACAGCAGGGGGGCAATGGCTACGACAACTGGTTTTAGGAACGATTTACATCTTTGGCATCAAGTGTGGAATCGGGGTGGAGACGCTGTCAGAGTTTTTCTACCTGTTGCAATTGCCGATGCAGATAGGAGTTTCGCCTAGTGCCCTGCACAAGCTAGAAGTTGAGGTCAGGGAAGCTATCCTCAAATATCAACAGCAGCAACGATCAATCCTAGGGCAAAGCCAGAAAGCGATTGAGGTGTGTGCCGCAGCCGATGAAACGAGTTTCGAGCAAGATGTGTTGGTGCTGATGGACTTGTCAAGTGGTTACATCTTGGTGGAAGAAGAGGTGGAGAATCGGCAATACCAGACCTGGCTGGACAAAGCACAACAGGCATTAACGCAGGTGGGAGTGCGAGTTGGGTCGTTAGTCAGTGATCGAGCACCCGCCTTAATCAAACTTGCCCTAGAAGGATTTGAGTGTCCTAGCATTGCGGACCTATTTCATCCGCTGTGGGACTTGAGTAAGTCTGTTGGAGCAGCTTTGAGTCGGCAATTAAATCAAGCGAATCAGAAACTGGCGCAGGCACAACAACGGTTAGCTCAACTGACAGCATTAGCTAAAGAGACAACGGCTCAACAGCAGTTGGTGGAGCAACTGCAGGCTCACTACGGATTTGTGGAATCAGGTCAAAGCACCTACCATCGACTGCGGCAGCAACTGACACTGATTGTGCATCCCTTCGCCTTGTCGGACGGTAGCTTCAAGACCACAACCGAGATTCAAGCCCAGTTAGAACAACTGCTGCTCAAGTTGGAGACTCTCCAGAATCAGCATCACCTAACCAAGGCTGACTCAGCTTTGAACAAATTCCGACAGCAAATCCCGGCTTTGGCAGTTGGGGTCAATACTTGGTGGCAATGGGTACAACGCTCCCTTGCTTGGGAAAACTTGGAAGCACCTTTAACCAACTGGTTGCTGGGTCAGGTGCTGCCTGCGGTCTACTGGCAACATCAGGTCGGTAAAACCAAATCCCGCTCTTTGAAAAGAATTTACCAGCGGGCACAGCGACGGGCTTATCGAGCTCTGCTCAATCATGCCTTGACGGCTACCCTCGCAGATGGGCAGTTGCAGCATTGGCAAGAGTGGGCTAAATGCATGGTGAGTCGATTTCACCGCGCCTCCTCTGCTGTCGAGGGTCGTAATGGCTATCTTGCTCAACGACATCATGCGCAGCGAGGATTTTGGTCCAATCACCTCCCCGTGCTTACCGTAATTCATAACTTTGACTTAAAACGTTCTGATGGCACCACTGCTGCGCAACGTCTATTTGGCAGACAATTCCCCAACCTATTTGCTTGGGTGCTGGAGCAGATGGGTGAACTACCTCGTCCCAGAGTCTCGAAAAAATCAGTAAAGGCTAAAACTCTTACACTGCAAAGTGTCCCGCTTTAGATTGGTAGCCCCGCAACGGACGTACGTTCCGCTCCTTTCTCGATCAACGCATTGCGGATCACCCTGAACTGTTTCCAGTAGGGATTGCCGGTGGTGTTAACGATCTGTTGTTGAGCTCTAAATTGCAACGCCAAACTCATAGCGATTAATAAACAACCCAATTACGAGATCGTGCATTTCTTCTGTCTTGGAAAAGCAGATAGTCTTCCTCTGTAACCGTTTGATTCTTGTCCTCAAGTTTAAGTGTTTCCTCTCAATTTTTTGTGTCTTTCTCTTCCCAATCTCGTGCTTGGATTCTGGAAGATTTCTCTCGTAAGCTCCCCAGCCATCTGTACAGTATTTCTTAATTCCAAAAGGTTCTAACAGCTTCTTCAATGCTCTAAAAACTTCATCTTTCCTTCTGCCAAACACGTAAGCTAATACTTGTCCTGTGGTGCGGTCAATGCCATGCCAAAGCCAGCGCGGATTTTTCGTGCTCTGCACAAAGCTCCACATCTAGTCAAGCTCTGACTCCTCAACTCCTGCCTCTTCTGCCTCTTTCACTTTACATATTTCGTAACCGTTCACGGGGGGGTACATCATGCGCATAAACGTCAAAGCCTTGCTAAGCAAAAGCTTTGGGTTTTATGCGCATCAAAATATCGTACCTAAAATGTCTAAAAGACAATTTGCAGACCAGTATAGCACTTTTGACTACTCACAATTATCCGGTATAAATCCAATCTAGACTGGTTTTCGTACTGATTACGTGTGATTTCATATTGGACGTTTTTTTGATCCCCCCCTGAACGGTTACCATATTTCTACTTCCACTTGTTCTGGTCTAAGCCTATCTAAGGCTTTTTGATTCACAGATTTGAGGTAGGGTTTCTTTGTCTTCAACTCTCGAATTACTGTGAAAGCACCTACTTCAAGTACCCGAGCAATATCCCGAATTCCGCTACTATTTAGACTCATCTCTACGATTTGCTGCTTGACTGCTCTTCTCCACCCAAAATAGGTATAGTCAAGGATAAAGGTACGGCGCAGGCATTCAGGATTCTGGCAGAGGTAGCGTTGTTTGTTTTCAGAGGACTTCCCGTGCTTAATGATGTCAGTAGAATGGCAATCCGGGCACTCAACAGCAATCCAAACAGTCATAGGCTCTCAAGTAACGGCTCAATTCACTCTAGCACTGGCTGCTCTTAGAGATTAGCGCACCAACAGATCGTTTACACCACCGTTTTGCAGATGAGCCGACGTGCTTACGATACAGATCTGAGCGATGCCGAGTGGCATAAAATCGAACCTTTGATTCCCAGCGCGAAACCCGGAGGGCGACCTCGCAGCCAAGAGCCGCGTGAAAAAATTGTCAACGCCGTATTTTAAACCGAGAAAGTAACGTTAGCCCACGAACATTGAAATTGCGACCGCAGCCGTTACGATGACCTTATTAGATTGTTGAAGCGTCAGTTGTCACTCAAATCTATGATATGGCGGTCTATCTGAGTTTCCTTTGCAAGCGGTGCTGGTATGTCTAGTTTTGATGCTCCACAGTTTTCCGATCATCGAGCGTGCGAGACGCTGACTGGGCTGACACTGGAGCAACTGCCGCATGATGGCTCATTAGGTCATTTTCGACAGTATGACCAAGGCGACTACATTTGGCAAGTAGGCGATCTGGCTGATCGCATTTACTTTCTCCAACGCGGACATGTGGCTGTTATGGTCAGCGATCAGCAAGGACGCGAGGTTACTTTGCAGTTCATTCTACCTGGAGAACCGTTTGGGGAATTGTGTTACTGCTCGACTTGGAAAGGTCAAAGGCAAACTGACAGCCGTGTGCTGCTAGCTAGCAAAGTGCTAGAAATTTTACTGGATGACTTCGTTAGCTACTTACAGCACCATCAAAATGCGTTGATGGCACTGATGATCACGTTCTGTCTGCGGCTGAGCGATGCCGAGCGTCACACCGAGATACTTACCTATCGAGGTGCGGAAGAGCGGTTAGGTCGGTTATTACTTCAACTGGTCAAAACGCGCGGTCGAGCCAATCCTCAGGTGGAGGGGCACGTCATTCTGCATATCAGTCACGATGAACTAGCACAGATGGCGGCAATGAGCCGTCCCCATGTCACAGTGACAATGGGTAAATTGCGTAGTCGTGGTCTCGTGCTATACAAGCGTAACCAACCGCTCGTGGTGAATGTTTCTACACTAAACACTTATTTGGCAGAAGTCGATTTACGTTAAAGACGAGGCTGATGCTTCTAATCAACAATTGTAAATCCGACCAGTGCTACCGGACAGGTTACTGAATGTGCAACTTATCAATGTGTTTGTAGGCGGTGCAATGGTTGACTTGCACTTTTGGCGCAAGGATGAACAGACAAAAGGGGAAGTTACTCATCAACATAGTGAATTAAACGTGTGTCCCAGCGATCGCTTGAAATAACACTCAAAAACTAAAAGGAGATTTCATCATGACTACAACTAGAACCCCTTCAGTACCCCCTATTCTCAGCCGTAATTCTTATAAGTTTGAGAAAGCAGGACTATTTCTCATGCGGTATGGTATCGTGCTGATTTTGTTTTGGATTGGGCTACTGAAGTTTACTGCTACCGAAGCTCAAGGCATTCAGCCCTTCGTGAAGAACAGCCTGTTTTTTAGCTGGATGCTACCGATCTTGGGTTTGCAAGGCGTATCTAATTTAGTCGGCGTGATAGAAGTGACAACGGCGATATTGATAGCGACTCGTCCCTGGTCGTAACCGTTCAGGGGGGGATCAAAAAAACGTCCAATATGAAATCACACGTAATCAGTACGAAAACCAGTCTAGATTGGATTTATACCGGATAATTGTGAGTAGTCAAAAGTGCTATACTGGTCTGCAAATTGTCTTTTAGACATTTTAGGTACGATATTTTGATGCGCATAAAACCCAAAGCTTTTGCTTAGCAAGGCTTTGACGTTTATGCGCATGATGTACCCCCCCGTGAACGGTTACCCCTGGTCGGCATTAGTATCTGCGATTGGTAGCGTGATGGCAGCGATTACGTTTGGGATCACACTGAGTTTTCTGCTCACCACACCTAAAGTTTTCGCTCCAACATTTCCAATCCTGTCAGCCATTCCAGGACAATTTTTAAGCAAAGACATCTTGCTGCTTGGCGGTGCGCTGTGGTCATTAGGAGAATCGTTGCGAGCGTTAAATTGCAATGACACTGGCAACTACAGCCGTTACTAGAAGTTGACTGCCACGAGCCACGAATGTAAGCAATGAGTGAAAGCTTGCGTGAGCAAGGGTTACGTCCATAGTTTTGATTGACTTTATCCACAACGTAAGAATACGATGTCTCATCATTTTGATACCCCAACCGCGATTGAAGATGGTCGCATCGATCTTTGCGATGTCTATGTTTTTCCGGGTAAAGACCCGAACAACACCGTGTTCATCTTGACTGTAAATCCGGACGCAGGGCTGTCCTCACCCACGACTTTCCGCTCTGAAGGTCTCTACGAATTTAAGATTGATACGAATGGTGATGCCATAGAAGATCTCAGCTACTGCATTAGCTTCAAAGAGCCAGATACCGATGGCATTCAGCGATTGGAAGTACGGCTAGCCGAAGGAATCGCCGCTCAATCTGGAACAGGGGGTCGCCTCATTGCTGAGGGGCAAACGAACGTAGTGACAAGCGTAATAGGAAATGGCAAAGTTTGGGCTGGCTTGGCGGCAGATGCGTTTGTTGGCGATGCGATCGCGCTAGCAAAGTTTATGAAGGCACTCAAGAACGACCAATTTGATCTAACAGGGTTTGAAACCCCTGACAACTTCTTCGCTCAGAGAAACATCACGGGTATTGTGCTTGAGATTCCCACAGCAGCATTCGGTGCTGAAACCATTCATCTGTGGGCGACGGTTTCGCTCTCTGGTCATGCACCGCAGATTCAAGTAAGCCGCATGGCTAAGCCACTGATGACCCACATTTTTTGTCAGGACGAAACGCAGCGAGAAAACTACAACCGCAGTCATCCTAAAGACGATGTAGTGGCTTACAGTGCAAGCATCGCAACCTTCGTTGCCAAAGTTACGACGCTTGCACAGACAACTGCTGCTCCGACTGGTTATGGCAGGCGGGTAGCACAACTTCTACTGCCGAACGTCCTCACTTATCAACTAGGAACGCCAGCTAGCTATGGCTTCGCGGGATTAAATGGCCGATCGCTGTCTGATGATGTTTACGATGTGACGCTAACTATTGCAGCAAATAAGCCGTTGACCGACAGCGTGAATGCCAATCACCGCTATCGGGCTGAGTTTCCCTATCTAGGATTGCCCTACGAAATTCAAACAGGTGTGCCGTCACTAATCGAACGACAAAAGCAACACGCTTAGCCCAACACAGGATGACTCTATCGTTTTTTGCCTACTCCTAGCTGTCCGCCTTTTGTTCGTAATAGCTGGAAATATGCTCATAGACGTGCTCTGGAAACTGCAAATCCTTATAAACATTGCAAGCATCCGGGTCATCAGGGTGAGGGCAGATAGGGAACTCTTGCTGCTGCTGCCATTCCAGCACCCGCTCCCGCTTAGGCGGATTGTAGTCCCGACATTGCACCTGCTGATACAGTGCCCGCGCTTGAGCTTCACTGAAGTCACGATCCTTCTGGAGGTATCTGATCAACTCATCTTCGCTCAAGAAGTGACGCGCCACCATAGCAAATACTAGCCTACCATAATGACCAATATCCTTACCGGCATCAAGGGCATTAAGCAGATGTCCCATCATATCACTCTTTTTTAGCTCTTCAATAGCCATGACTTGCCCCTGGTTCTTTCAGATTTTGTGGTGTAGAGGCTTGAAACCAGTTTCCCCATTATGTTCTATAGGTATAGAGTTCATGATGCCCTGAACATAGGTCATTATGGACATCTCCTCTGCCGGACATAAAACAATCTGTGTGCCGGTGTCGTCTGAAGCGGCCTATCGAAAACTGATCCGCAACGGACAAACCTTCCGCTCTTTTCTCAATCAGCGCATTGCGGATCACCCAGAACTGTTTCCAGCAGGGATTGCCAACGGTTATTGGCTTCATGACGCTATCCTCTCCAAGAAGCTCAACGTTACTACGCGGCGGATCAAACTGGTGAGCACCCAAGCAGTTTATCAAGTGCGCCCCGATTTCCTTCTGCCGTACATGGTTGGCCTGAGCGATGAGGTTGAGAAAGCGCTGTATCTGAGGCGGTTTGGGGTGCCATTTGAGGCCCTGGTCTATGTCTTTGGTCGCGATCCGAGTTACTGGTATCGACTTCATCAATCCTTGGGCCGCTTTTCTATCGTTGGCACCACCGTCAAAGCTCCAGACGCGATTCCGGTTCATTTGGTGGCTGACGAGAAGCATAGCTGGCGACTGGGTGAGCGCATCTTCATCCCCACAACCGTTGGCTCAGGCTGTTTTCTGGGCGTGGATATCGTCGGAAGTGCTGAGACTCCAGACTTGGTAAAGGGCTATGGCTGCTTTCGGGAGGAAGCGTTGGCCCTCAATCCCAACTACCAACCAGAAACGGTCACAACAGACGGCTGGGACCATACCCAATCCGCTTGGAAAACGCTCTTCGCTGGCATTGCAATCATCCTGTGCTTTCTGCATAGTGTCCTGGATATTCAGCAACGCTGTCGCAAGACCAAAGTCCTATTGAGAAAGCTGACGGGTCGGCTCTGGCATGTCTACAAAGCTCCGAGTAAACAGCATTTCGCCCAACGCTTACGTCGAATGAGGGAATGGGCACAACGGAAAGTCAAACAGCCACCAATACTCAAAAGGCTGGTGAATCTGAAAGGAAAATCCCAACAGTTCCATGTGGCCTACGATTATCCAAAAGCAGCCCGCACCAGTAACATGCTCGATCGGCTGATGAACTATCAAGCTCGGCTGTTGTACACGATGCAATACTTTCACGGCTCAGAAGAAGCAGTGCGTCAGTATTTAAAGTCGATGGCGTTGATCTGGAATTTCCACCCCTATGGCAAGCGGACAAGGGTAGCAGCGTAAAGCAGGACAAACCGAAGATGTGGGGAGAGGGATTAGGGCAACCCAAAGAAAAACCCTGCGACTAAGCGCAAGGTCGAGTATCGTACCTTGATGAACGTTCATCAGGGAACGATGCAACTTAATATACGGGAACGATCCCAAAAAGTCTTGAAGTGTTTGTGTGAGAAAACACAACTGAGCCTTCGTGCCATCGCAGAAGCCACGGGGATTCCGAAAAGTAGCGTACATCGGCATCTCAAGAGCATAGAACGACGACAGCAGTATGCGGAATCCTACTTGTGGGAAACGGTGGAGGGGGAAGATTGGCGCTCGATTGCTGGTGTTTGGCGTGATAAGAGTGCTTCGGCATCAAAGGGGGAATTGGGGCGGAGAGTCTGTCGGCATTTTTCCATCTGTTGCACCTGGAAGCACGGATAGGCTGTTCTGCGAGTGCTTTACGGGAACTAGAAGTGCAGGTCAAAGCGCAAATCGTCGCCTATGGGCAAGCGCAATCGGAGGCGTGTCAGGGAGAACAGCCGATAGGCATCTGCGTGGGAGCGGATGAGACCTTCTTTGGATTGCCAATTTTAGTAGCGGTAGAGTTAGCGAGTGGGTTCATCTTGAGCGAAGCAGTGTGTGAGAATCGAACTTATGCCACTTGGTGGGAGCAGGTGAGTAGCTGGTTTACCCGTGAGCAATGGGACTGTCGAATTCTTGTCAGTGATGGGGCAAAGGCGTTGGTCAAACTGGCGTTAAGCGGTTTGGGCTGTCCCAGTCTGCCGGATGTGTTCCATCTGCTGTATGCTCTCAGTAAATCGATGGGCACCGCGATTGCCCGTCAGCGGATGCGCCTGCAAAAACATTACTCAAGCCTTGCAAGCCAAACTCAAGGCGGCCTCATCGGTTGAGTCTATCTCTGAGGTGGAAGCCCAAATCACGGCATTGCAAGCTCACCAGCACACACTTGAAACTGACCACCAAGACTATACTCTAAGCTTACACGCGCTTTCTCAAGCAATTCACCCATTTCACCTCGACACAGGTGAATCCCAGTTGGGACTAGAGTTACCGGCGCGCTTGCAAGCCAACTTGTCCACCCTGGAACGTCTCACTCACACCTATGCCCCGACTCAGAGTCAAGCCGCTTTAGACCGCTGGCAACGGCAGATTCCAGACCTATCGGCGGCACAGAGAGCTTGGTGGCAGTGGGTGCTTCAAGCTCTCTGTGCCCAAACCCAAGACCCTGACACACAACACTGGGTACTGACTTATCTGCTCCCTTGGGTGTATTGGCACCAACAAACCCAAAAGACTCGTCAACCCCAACTCAAACAGGGCTATCAACAAGCGGCTCAGCAGGCTCATGAGCGGTTCAGTGCCGATGCCTTCACCCAGAACCTTGCCCACACACAGCAACAGCAGTGGCTCGATTGGGCGCTGTGGATGTGTGCCAAGTTTCAGCGCACTTCCTCCGCTGTCGAGGGGCGCAATGGCTATTGATCTGCTCTCCATCATGCCAATCGCGGCTTTACTGAACAGACGTTGAAGGTGCTCACCATCATCCATAACTTTGACCTCAAGCGGGATGATGGTTCCACCGCTGCCCAACGTCTCTTTGGCAAACCATTCCCAGATTTGTTTGAGTCGGTTGTTCTCAACATGGGGGAGTTACCCAGACCTAGACGCTCTCAAAAAGCTCGTAAGTCCAAAAAGCTGACCGTACATCCTGTCCCGGCTTAAGTTGCTACCCTCAAAAAGCACCCAAACGTTAGTTTTTTGAAATATCTACAGCCTGCGAATGTGATTGCACTTGCACAACTTGATCGTCAGTTCCGCTGATGGGATGGCTCTAAACCAGCTAATTTGCGATACTTACTCACTGTCCTACGCGCAATGGGTAGACCAAAGCGAACCTTCAGCAACTGAGATAACTGTTCGTCGCTATAGGGATGAGTGGGTAATTCTTCTTGGATTAGTTGCGTTAGCAGTTGCTGTACCTGTTGAGGGGTCCGCCCTCCTACCCGTACAGGCACACAAAGCGCACTTAACGGAATTGTTATCCTCTTTTGAGCGCAGATTAACAGATACCGCCCTCGGACGATCCGGCTCACTGTTGCGTTACTCAGTCCCACTGCTTGAGCTACCAGTTGCTGAGGAGTTGGCACTAAGTCTAATTGATCTCGACTACTTAAAAAAGCCTGCTGGCGATCAACCAGAAATTGACCGACCTTGAGGATGTTTTCCTGCCACTGATTCAAGGCGGTCAGTAAGCTTCGGGCTTTTTGTAACAGGGCTTCTAGTCGTTGGGCATCTTGCGATCGCACTGTCTTTGTCAACAGCTCCATCGCCTCGGAGTTGAGACAAAACCGCTGCTCGACCTCAGAAGTTAAGGAAACTTGCCAACATCCAAGGGCTTGAGGCTCTGCTTTCAAATCTGGAGTCACAATGGGAGCTTCACTCTGCCCAAAATTTCTAGCAGGTCGGGGTTCTAACTCCTGAATCTGGAGGATTGCAGTTTCTAGCTCTAATTCTGTTGAGAAGGGAATTTGGGGATGTTCGCGCAGCTTTTGTCGCAGCACTTCACGACTCTGCTTGGCTGCGGTAGAATCACCAATACAAGCCGCCAACTCCTCTAAATAGTCTCGTACCAGTAAGACGGATAGACTTTGAGGCTGGTCTTTGAGCTGCAACAGCAGACATTCTCGTAACGAACGGGCACCGATTCCAGGAGGATCGAGACTTTGGAGAATAGGCACCACAGCCTCTAGTTCCTTTGGACTCCAAACACTACCATTCGCCCAAGCCTCGGCGGTTTCTTCTAGATAACCAGAGTTTGAGAGCCACTGAGCCAAGTAGACTAAAGCCTCGCGTTGTCTTGATGGTAGTGACAATGCTGATATCTGTCCATACAGATGCTCCTGAAGACTCGGTTTCTGTACTGATGGTTCATACCAGCTAGGTAGAATATCCTCTAATAGCGCTTCGCGTCTTCCCGCCTGGGCGATTGAACGAGAATCCACTAAAAATGGATTGTGCTTAGCCTCGTCTTGGAGATAACCGACAACCCGTTTGTGGTCCCAAGGCAAGAAGCGAACCAAGTGCCGCAGGGTTGGGTAGAGAGCCGTCTGAGTCTCTAGACGTGTTTCTAGATTGAAAGATTCCATTGTTGCTTTTTAGACTCAAAGGTTTTAGCGTCTAGCCCTAACGCTATGTGTGGTTCATCGGGATAGAGGGTCAAGGCGCGACGGATGAGGTTCTGTTCTAATTGAGCGATCGCCTGACCTAAGTGCAAATCCGGCTGCGTCTCCTGGTTAAAAATAATGTGTTCTGGCAGGATGGCTCTTCCCCCAGAATGGACAGCGGCTCGTTCTAAGGTATTCTGCAACTCCCGCACATTCCCAGGCCAAGCATGAACTTTCAGCTTTTCCAGAGCAGCCTCAGTCATCGCTAGGCTTTTGAGATCGCGTCGCATAGCAATAGAACTCAGAAAGTGTTGAATCAGTTGCTCCAAATCTTCGGGGCGATCGCGTAAAGGTGGCAGCTCGATCCGCACGACATTAAAGCGGTAGTAGAGGTCTTCCCGAAACTGATTAAGGCGGACCATCTGCTCTAGATTCCGATTGGTAGCAGCTAAAACGCGGACATCCACAGTTTTCGTTTGGTTACTGCCCAACCGCTCAAACGAGCGATCCTGCAAAACCCGCAGCAGTTTCCCCTGAATTGCCTGGCTCAACTCTCCCACTTCATCTAGAAAGATCGTACCGCCGTTAGCCTGCTCGAAACGACCAATTCGCAGGTGATTGGCACCAGTGAATGCTCCTTTTTCGTGACCGAATAACTCAGCTTCCAGCAGATGCTCTGGCAGGGCAGCACAGTTAACCTTCACCAGTGGGCCACGACGAGGACTAGCTGCATGGATGGTAGAAGCAATTAATTCTTTGCCCGTGCCAGATTCTCCCACAATTAAAACGGTGGTATTTCCTTGGGCAACTCGTCCGATCAGTTTAAATACTTCTGCCATCGCAGGCGATCGCCCCAGCAGTTCTTCTGGCCCTATTGCTTGGGGAGTTGCCTCAACCACCTGGCAAGCTGATGCTTGGTGGTGGGCTAAAGCTTTTTGAGTCAGATTGACCAGATCCTCTAGATCGAAAGGCTTGGTCAAGTAATCATAAGCTCCTAACTGCATCGCTTCAATTGCGGTGCGGCTGGTGCCATAGGCTGTCATGACAATGACAGGTAGTTCAAACAGAGTTTTCCCTAAAGCTTTGAGAACAGCCGTCCCTTGAGTCTTAGGCATTTTCAGGTCTAGAAAGACCAAGTCAGGGCGGGCGGCCCCAGTGGCTTGAATCATCTTCAGTCCCTGCTCTCCATCTCCAGCTTCCAGGATGGAGTACCCCTCATCTTTTAAGATCTGCGCCATCGCCTGACGCAAAGCTTTTTCGTCGTCGATAATAAGAATTTTAGCCATCGTTTGATCGATCACTTTGTTGCAGACTTGTCGGTAAATAAACCGTAAAACAGGTACAACCTGGTTGAGATTCCAGGCTGATATGTCCACCATGCCGAGTGACAATCTCGTGGCTGATCGCTAGCCCCAACCCTGTACCCTCTGGTTTTGTAGAATAGAAAGGATCGAAAATCCGTTCTCGGTCTTCTGGTGGCAATCCCTGCCCTCGATCTTTTACCCAGGCGATTGCATAGTCCGGCGGCTTCTGGTCTACTCCCACCTCGACTTGGCCTCCCACAGAACTGGCTTGGATGGCATTCAGGATTAAGTTGACCAGCACTTGTCCTAATTCCCGACGGCGCAGCGGTAACTGGGGTAAAGGTTCGGCAGGAGGGCAATAGACGAGCGTTATCCCCTGTTCCTCAGCTTTCAGCCGTAGCAGTGAAACTGTTTCTTCCGCAAGCACCTCAAGGGATGCGATCGTCAAGTCTTCCTGCTGCTGATTTTGGTCGAAATACAACAGCCGCCGCACTAGATGCTCTAAACGGTCTACCTGTTCCACGAGGCTGTCAATGGGTAGGGTGGTAATACCCTGTTTTTGCAGTTGCCGATGAGTATACTGCAAGTTGAGGCGCATACTAGCCAGAGGGTTACGGACTTCATGAGCTACCCCTGCCACTAATTGTCCTAGAGAAGCGAGGCGCTCTACTCTGTGCAATCGCTTTTCTAGATCCTGACGGCGACATTGCATGGTGTTAATTGCTTCTCCCAACAGTCCCATCTCGGCGGGGAGGGGTGGAATCTGCTCTGACTTATCCTCTTCCATCGCCTTGATACTTTGCTGGAGTCGCTGTACCCCCCACTGAAGTTGCAAGGCAATGTAGAAGGTCCATGCTCCCACAACTAAATTCCCCATTACCACGAAAACGCTGAGGACTTTTTGGTTAGCGTCTTCTATGCGGGGCATACGTTTCATCGTCCACACTGCTCCCCAGAGAGGTAAGGGGTCAGCACGCAGCACCAAGATATCAAGTCCCGGTCGGAGGACTAATTCCTGGGGTAAGCCCTGACTCGTAGCTCGGCGAGTGAGTTGGAGAATAGTCGCTCGCTCGATGGGAGGAACGTCTTTTTTGGGAACAGGTCCACCGTGGGAAGGAAAGGCATAACCCAAAAGCCGATCTTTTTGGAGTAAGTAGAATCCCCCTTCCACCCGTGGGAAAATGATAAGCGCTTCAGTGGAGAGTCCCTGTAAGGAGCTATCCCACTGCTCACCAGGCAGTCTTTCCTCTAAGTTTGATTCCCAAAATAGCTTAATGAGCCGGGTATTGGCGCTGGCTAGTTCTCTCTGGTTTCTAGCAACCACAGCACCTTGCAGGCTCTGAAATAGCTGTGCCACTAGCCATAGAGCTGCTCCACTTAAACTCAAAAATAGAATTGTCAAGATGGTCAGCTGCTGTCGGAGTGTCCAGCGTAGGGGTAATACCATTGCAGTAAGGTATGCATTAAAGCTATTATGGTGCAAAAGCCGTGCCAAATTCCCTCACCTAATTCGTTGCCAGGTTGAGCTGGCTAGCTCAAGCAGAAGGTGGGCGAAAACGGAGTTTCCTAATCGGCTTTGCTGTAGAGAAATAGCAGCGAAATCATTGCGGCACTTTCGACTAAGGTTCGAAGAGAATGGATTTATTTAGCCGAGCGGCGGCAAAGATGGTAAAATCCTGAGTTAGAACTTTAGGGGACACTCAATGCCAGTAGCCAGTAAAGAAATAAAGTTTGGAACAGACGGCTGGCGAGGCATAATAGCCGATGATTTCACGTTTGATCGCCTAGCCTTGGTCGCGCCGCTGGCTGCCCGGATATTGTCACAGACCTACGGTAACAATGTGGGTACGGGTACCGTCATTGTGGGCTATGACCGGCGCTTTATGGCCCAAGAGTTTGCCCAGAGAGCAGCAGAGTCTGTTACTGCGGCAGGATTTGATGTGCTGCTTGCCGAAACCTATGCCCCAACCCCAGCTTTCAGTTGGGCGGTCAAGAAACACAACGCTTTGGGAGCCTTGGTAATTACGGCAAGTCATAATCCTGGCAACTATTTGGGATTGAAGGTAAAAGGGGCTTTTGGTGGGTCGGTGCCGCCAGAAATCACCCTGCAGATTGAAGCGTTGTTAGCTGAAGAACCGCCCTTGAGCGCAACCACTGGCAAGCTGCAAACGTTCAATGCCTGGCCAAGTTACTGCGAAGCGCTGGCAGCCAAAGTAGATATAGCCCAAATTCGAGAGGCGATCGCTCTTGGAAAGCTAACGGTCTTTGCCGATGTGATGCATGGCGCTGCAGCTGGGGGACTGCGCCAATTGCTGGATGTGGAAGTGCGAGAAATTAACAGCGATCGCGACCCCCTATTTGGTGGAGGTGCGCCAGAACCGCTGCCTCGCTACCTTTCTTATCTGTTCCGGTTGATGCGGGCTCATCGACAAACAGATAGTGCCGGTCTAGCTGTGGGGTTTGTGTTTGACGGTGATGCTGATCGCATAGCAGCTGTTGATGGGCAGGGCAACTTTCTCAGTTCTCAAGTGTTGATACCGATATTGATTGAACACTTGGCAGTACGGCGAGGATTTGGGGGTGAAGTGGTCAAAACAGTCAGTGGCTCTGAACTGATTCCCCGCGTTGCCGCTCTATACCAGTTGCCGGTGTTTGAGACACCCATTGGCTACAAGTACATTGCTGATCGAATGTTAGAAGCTCAAGTATTGCTTGGCGGGGAGGAATCGGGGGGAATTGGCTATGGAACCCACATTCCAGAACGCGACGCTTTGTTGTCGGCGCTATACGTGCTAGAGGCGATCGCGAAGTCTGGGCTCGATTTAAGTGACCTCTATCGCCGCTTGCAGGAACAAACTAACTTTACTTCCGCCTATGACCGCATTGATCTGCCGCTTGCTAGTATGGACGTGCGATCGCGCCTCTTAGAGCAACTGCAAACCCAGCCATTGAAAGAAATTGCTGGGCAGTCGGTAGTTGATTGCCTCACGATTGACGGATACAAATTCCGCTTAGCCGACAACAGTTGGCTAATGATTCGCTTTAGCGGTACTGAACCAGTTTTACGACTGTACTGTGAAGCTTCCACCCTAAAACAGGTGCATCATAACTTAAGCTGGGCTAAAGATTGGGCGAATTCGGGTGAAATCAAATAACCAACGATGACCTCATTGGTAATAGCTACAGGAAATGCAGGTAAGCTGCGGGAAATGCAGGCTTACCTAACTGATTTGGGTTGGGAATTGACACTCAAGCCAGCTGAACTGGAAATTGAGGAGACAGGCGACACGTTTGCTGCTAATGCTTGCCTCAAGGCTTCTCAAGTGGCACAGGCGACAGGAAAATGGGCGATCGCAGATGATTCTGGTTTGCAAGTTGAGGCTTTGAATGGGGCTCCAGGCGTTTACTCTGCTCGTTACGGTCAAACTGACACAGAGCGAATTTCGCGGGTGTTGGGGGAATTAGGGGACGAACCTAATCGGCAAGCTCAATTTGTCTGTGCAGTGGCGATCGCTCGTCCAGATGGTGCGATCGCCCTGCAATCAGAAGGGATTTGTCGCGGCGAAATCATTCATTCCCCTCGCGGCACGGGCGGATTCGGCTACGACCCGATTTTTTACGTACCAACCCAAAAAATGACCTTTGCAGAAATGACACCGGAGGTGAAGCGCTCAATTAGCCATCGCGCCCAAGCTTTTCAAGCCCTAATTCCCCAGCTAAAAATCGTAACTTTAACCTAAAGTCATATGATTTACGTATCACTTTAGGTTGAGATATTTTTATATAAAAACATGTATCAGCGTTCGCTCATACATTATTATAGAATAATTTTCACCCCGCCAGATAATTATCCTTAGCAATCAAAAACACAATGTTCTTCCAGCAAGTTTTTTCTAGTCTGCGTGCAGCGTTCGTTTTGAGTGCATTGCCCCTGACACTCATTGGTGTTCTCCCTACATCAGCAAAAGCAGCCAACTTAAATTTTGATAATATTTATGTTTTTGGCGACAGCCTCTCAGATGATGGCAATGTGTTCAAGGCATCGGGAAACACCTTTCCACCGTTACCCTACTATCAAGGACGTTTTTCCAATGGTCCGGTGTGGGTAGAACAGCTCGCACCATTACTAGGATTACAACCCAATCCGAATACCAACTTCGCCTTCGGTGGTGCGACTACAGGAACCGATAACACTCTCAATACTTCTTTTCAGACTCCTTTACCGATTACTTTACCGGGATTGCAGCAGGAGATTAATAGCTTTACGGCACCCCTGAAGGCAGCCAATCAGTCAGCTGACCCGAATGCGCTCTATATTGTCTGGGCTGGTGCGAATGATTACCTGTCCAACACTAGCAGTTTTAAGCCTTTTGGGCAACCTAACATTCCAGTTAAAAACTTATCAGATGCGGTAACAGCGCTCGCGGGAGTCGGTGCGAAAAAGATCATGGTGGTTAACTTGCCGGATTTGGGAGAGATTCCGCTCACAGTTGGTAGTCCTTTGTCCGAGCCGCTTGACACCTTAACCAAGGCGCATAATTCCGCCTTGGCAGCGACACTTAATGGTTTGAGCCAGACACTAGGTTCCGATGTCAACATTATCCCTTTCGATATTAATTCCTTACTCAGTAACTACCGCAAATCCCCAGAGAATTTTGGTCTCACAAATGTGACCGCCCCTTGCTTCAACCAAACGACATCTACTGTATGTGCTAACCCGAATCAGTATACTTTCTGGGACGAGCTACATCCAACGACCACAGTTGATACAGTGATTGCCGAATCAGCATATGAAGTGCTGTCTGTACCCGAACCTTCTGATGGTTTGGCTACATCAGCATTCGGTGCTTGTGGTGCATTTTTAGTGCTGAAGCGCAAACAAAGGGGAGCGCAGCAATACGGTGAAATCAGGGGGCATCGAACCCCCTGATTCGACTACCCCTTATTTGCAGATTCTTCCATCTGCTTGCGGAGGCTAAGTGGTCTCATGTCGGTCCACACTTCCTTGATGTAGTCTAGGCATTCGGATTTGGTTCCGCTTTTGCCAGCATCTGTCCAACCTAGAGCGTTCTCTCGGTCAGCTGGCCAAATCGAATACTGTTCTTCGTGATTTAGGACAACCTTGTAGATTGTCTTGTCTTCCTCATTCTCCCGATTCATATTGCCTCCTGGATAAAAAGACCTACTGTAAATCATTGTCTGGGCCTTGTCAAGGCATAGGCTTAGCTGTTCATATGGTGTATAATCACCAGCAGCAGATGTTAAGCTTCGCTCAATTGCAGCAGCTTTACTCGTAGTAACGAACCTTGGACTAGCTCGAATGGATGCTGGAACTCTGCGGTTGCCACTTGCTGGACTTGAAAAACCCTTTCAGCTACTGAGAACTGTTGCAGGTCTACTACGGGCAGGGGAACACTCAAGCTAGGTGCAATCACCTGAACAGGTTGCCCCAATACCATTCTAAAGGTGGTACGCAAGGATTAATGGCGGCGCACAATTTCGTTGAATGTGTGGTTCAGCGCCGCTATGTCAAGCGAGCATTTTAAGCGCACTGCCGTTGGCAAAAAACGACTACTCGCTCGACACATCAGAGAATTTCCGCAGGATTACTCTGCATACGAATGGTTGCCAAAATCAAGTCGAAAGCTAAAAGTAAAAGCATTAGCACTGGCACAATCAGAACTAAGCGAAGAAAGCAGATAATATATAAATAAGCCAAAAACTGTATTGGTGCGAGTGTTAGCGTTATGAGTTATATAACCTTAGATTTTCGTCCATTCTTAAATCTCACGAACGAGCAGTTTTACCAACTCTGCCAGTCGAATCCAAATGCAAAACTTGAGCGTAACGTTACGGGAGAAATTATTGTAATGCCACCAACTGGAGGGGTTACTGGTAACAGAAACTTTGATATTTTAGGACAGTTATGGTTTTGGGTTAGCCAAAACCGAGACCTGGGCTTGGGCTTTGATTCCTCAACTGAGTTTAATTTGCCGTCTGGTGGCGATCGCTCCCCCGATGCGGCATGGGTAAGAATGGAGCGATGGGATAGTCTAACCGAAGAAGAGCAAGAGCGTTTTCCCCCTATCTGTCCTGATTTCGTAATTGAGCTACGGTCAAAAACCGATAATTTCAAGCAGCTGCAAGCCAAGATGCAAGAGTATATTGGTAGCGGTTTGCGCCTGGGCTGGCTGATAGACCGAAAACAGAAGATTGTCGAAGTTTACCGGCCTGGAGTTGAGGTCGAGGTACTCGAATCTCCTGCAACGGTGTCGGGGGAAAACGTATTGCCGGGGTTCGTACTGGATCTCAAAGGAATCTTTTTCTAGCATTGCGCCACGTTGTTTCCGGCTGAGGCGCAGCATGGGTCGTTTTCTTCCCGACACTTTTTTTCTGCGATTGCTTCGCGCACCCATTTGATCATTGCTACGGGATAGTCGGGGTTAGCCGGATTGGGAATCAATCACTGGGTTTTGCTGTCTACCATTAAGTCAGTCAGTTGCAGCACGACGCGCCAATCAAAACCTCGTTGCCCAGGTTTGTATACACGGTGCTCATTCTTGACAAACCATACGACTTTTGATCTGTTGAGCTGGATTGCCAGCATAAATAGTCATGGGCTGAAGTGAGCGACTGGTAACACTTCCCAAGGTGAGTACTGCTCCTCGACCTACAGTCACCCCAGGACCAATCACAGCTCGAGCACCGATCCAACTTCCCTCCTCGATATGAATTGGAGCAGGAATCAGTTTAAAAGCGGGATGAGTCCAGTCATGATTTCCGGTACAGAGATAGACATCCTGAGAAAGGCAAACATGGCTGTCCAAAGTGATGTGAGCAAGATTATCGAGCCAAGCGTTTTCTCCAATCCAAACGTAGTCGCCAATGGTGAGTCGCCAGGGAAATTTCACCCGGACGCTGGGTTTGATTCGCACTTCTTGACCAATTTGAGCCCCAAAGCGACGGAGAATCCAAACCTTCAAAACAGAAAAAGAGAGCCAGCGACTGCGGATTAGCGGCTCTCCCAGAAAATACCAAAGGGTTTGTTTCCAAAGCGGAGCGCCAGGCGTGTATGTACCCAGAGTATACTGGTCTAGACGCATGTAGTTACTTTCTCTGTTGAATTGAGAGTAAAAGATAGGACAGCAAATTTACTAACATAGTAGACAAAATTGAAATTCTCCTAAAAATGCGTGGTATTATCAGCTATGGGCATGAGCCCTTTGTACCTAGAAAACTGAAAATAGGGAGTTCCTCCAAGAAGTGCTTTGGAGGGTAAAATTTTCAAGCTTCGGCTCTCTTGACTGCTTGAGTATCCTTGTGATCCGGCTATAGGCAAGAGAGGTTTAAGCGCCTCAATGAAACTTGAGGCTTTGTGGGATGCCACCTTGGTTAACGTCTTATGCATGTTGGCCATGTTGTACTAAAATGTCTGAGATGGCTTAGATGTCACGGTTAAAAGCATCAGGTTAGTTGCTTAGATTGTATTACTCCACCGTCACCGATTTAGCCAGGTTACGGGGTTGGTCAACATCCAAGCCCCGACAAGCCGCAATATGATAAGCCAACAACTGCAAGGGAATCACTGTGAGAATGGGCGAAAGCAACTCTGTGTCGATAGCGAGCGCACTTTCCAATCCGTGTCTCAAGGTTTGGAACTACTGTTTGTCCGCGCGCTGTTTAGGATTCCTCTATTATAATAATGTGGTGCTTGGAGTCCCAGGTAATCTTCCCTTGTTCCTGTAGCTTGCCGAGCAGGCGTGTGATTGTCACCCTAGTGGTAGAGCAGGCGTCGGCAAAGTCCTGATGGGTAAAGCGAACCGAGAGACGAATTCCTTGCTCCACCGGTTGACCCATTTCCTGTTTCAACAGCTTCAATATATTGTGCAATCGGTCTTTCACGTGTCGCTGTCCAGAAATGGCTAAAAGGGATTCTGTCTGTCGTAACCGCTGGTTAATTTTAAGTAAAAAGCTCTGGGTAAGACTTGGGGAGGCTGCTATCTCTGTTAAGGAAAAGCACACTAGCTGAACCTCTGAAAGGGCTGTAGCTTGGTAGGTGTGTAGCGAAGTTAAATCAGAGCCAAAGGGCATTGAGGGTCCTGCCAACCCCACAATCACCTCTTCACCATTTTCACTCATGGTGCTCAGCTTCACAATCCCCTGACAGACTTGCCAAATAGTTTTGGGTTCGAGGGGGATAATCTCCCCCTTTAAATAAACATGTTTTGGGCGAGCAAGGCCAGAGGCATATTCAATTCTTTCTGGCGCTACCTCAGCTCGCTGGCGATTGGTGATGTCGCGCACAGATATGCGTAGAGTGACAGGCTTGCCTTCTCGGTTGGTGACGGTAGCCACCGTCAAGATCGCGTCAAAAGGCTCACAGTTACGCGGACAAAGGCGTACTGCCAACTCCTGCACTTGTTTCGCTTGTTGTAGGCAGTTCAGTTGCCTATGAAAGGCCTGACGCTCTTCCTTAGCTACAAAGATGAGCAGCGGTTTGCCCACCAAGAACCGCTGCGAGATATTTATTAGCTTGGCAGCGGCACGGTTGGCTTCCCTGATTGTCCCGAGCGTATCAGTCACCAGGTAGCCGTCCGGTGCGAACTCGAACAGGTTCTGGTAGCGCTGGCGTTCCGCTTCCATCGCCGCTCGTGCTGCTGCCAGTTCCTCGTGCTGCTGCTGCAACTCCTCCAGGGCGATCTGCAGTTCTTCCGAGGCGATACCAAGCTCTTTAAAGGCTACCGGCACCAGATCTGGTTTTAGCTTTAACGAGGCGCTACTGCCTTGGTAAATATCATCCAATCGCCTATGCACAAGCTTTATTTGTTGGGCAAAAAAGTCTATGTCTACGTCAAACATCATTTTCCAAGCTTAAAGCAGCTTACTGATAAAAAACTTTCCATGCTACCCACACTCACTTATTCATAAATTTCAAATCTAGCTTAGGTGCTTTTAACACTACTTTCATCAACTATAGGGTGCCGTCTCTAAGAGGATGTTTGAAAAGTTTGGAGGTGTCAAATTTTATGCTAGTCGTCTCACCATAATACGGATCATGGCAAGGTAAACAAAGGTCTCTGATGTTTGCGGCAATAACTCAACGTCTGCTGACCAA
>JAABUX010001525.1_pt1 | contig 34695 bp, 36 predicted proteins | sample 5561851 | NCBI WGS metagenome assembly JAABUX01 (sample SAMN10711883, study PRJNA513361) | rock metagenome | isolation source: Antarctica rocks | place: Antarctica: Victoria Land, Richard Nunatak red sandstone | collected 2016-01-03
CGACCCTAGTACGAGAGGACCGGGTCGAACGAACCGCTGGTGAACCGGTTGTCCCGCCAGGGGCATAGCCGGGTAGCTACGTTCGGACCAGATAAACGCTGAAGGCATATAAGCGTGAAACTGACTCGAAGATGAGATCTCAATCCCGTAAGGGTGAAGGGTCGTGGTAGACTACCACGTTGATAGGCCGGGGGTGGAAGGCGAGCAATCGCTGAAGCTGACCGGTACTAATCGCCCGGACACTTTATTACGCTACGCTGTCGTTTGGCACTGAAGGTTCTTCACTATACAGCTTTCCGGTCGCGCGCTACTGGAGTTTCGACTCGTACGCGCCACCGGGATCAATTTTCTGGCGCCGATAGCGGCGGGGTCCCACCCGTTCCCATCCCGAACACGGCAGTTAAGCCCGTCAGCGCCGATGGTAGTCGGACCGCAGGGTCCCTCGAGAGTAGGACAGCGCCAGATTAAGAAAACAACTCCCCGGTAACGGTGAGTTGTTTTTGTCTTGGATGGTACGTCGTCACCTATTGGCAGCCGTCAGCGTACTGCGAATCGAAAGCCGTTTTTGCCCGCGCGCTTCGTTTCATATAGCGCACGGTCTGCAGCGGCAAGCAGCGCTATAGCGTCGCCGGCATCTGTTGGAAAGAATGCTGCGCCAAGTGAGCAGCTGAGTTCGCTCTCTCGAAGCGCCGCTGACAATCGTTCGACGAGTGCTTCGGCGAGCATCCTGTCCACTCCAACAAAGAGTACGACGAATTCGTCACCGGCATAGCGTCCGACGACGTCTTGAGCGCGAGCTCCGCGCTGCAAGGCGGCCGCCAGTCGTTTCAATACGCTGTCTCCGTGCGCGTGACCGAAGTTGTCGTTAACGGCTTTAAAATCGTCTAGGTCGATCATCACGTATGCGAGCGCTCGACCGGTGTTCCGCGCGATTTGCATCTCGGCCAGGAGGCGTTGTTGAAAGGCGCGACGATTGTAGAGACCGGTAAGCGGATCTCGTTCGGCAAGCTCCTGCGTTCGCGCAAACAGCAGACTGTTCTGATACGACACTCCGGCGATCGTTGCCAAGCCGCGTACGAGGCTGATTTCCCAGTCCCGCGCCTCGGGACTTCGGTGGCCGTCCACGTACAATAAGCCGTTCGCACCTTCGGCATGCGCAAGCGGCGCTAGTACATACCAGTTTCTTACGTCGACGAGTGGTGAGGAGAGTTCACCCGCGCGGCCTACGCCGTCGGCCTGCGGGTCGCGCAACGCTGCAAGCATCGCGCTACCCGGACGTACGTCCGGAGCTTCCGCGCTTCGCTCGACCGTATCGCTGCGATCGATCTGCCAACGTGCCTCGATGCCGCATTCGCGATCGGCGACGAAGAAGATCGCTCGCGTAAAGCCGAGTGCAGTGTGTGCGGCTCGCAACATTAGCGCGATGACTTCGTTCGGAGCGCGCGTCACGGCGATTTGCGCATACGCTTCTTGTAGCGAGGAGAGGAGTCGCGCTTGATCGCGCGCGTCGGATCGTTCGTGCTCCAGTTCTAACAGCCGCGCGCTCATCGCCCGAAGCTCCGTTTGCTCCGCCGGGCACCGCTTCATCGGCGTCCGAACTGATTGAGCGGCTCTCGTACCTCATCGGGATAAGCCGACGCTGCACGCGCCGCCGTCAGATCGACGTCGCCCGAAGCGACCAGCTCGGAGAGATGGGTTTCGAGCGTCTGTGAGCCGTCACGTTTTGCACTCAGGATCGTCGCCCGCAATTGGTGCGTTGCGCCATCCCGGACCAAGCGTCGAATAGGATCGTTAACGATCGCCACTTCGGCCGCGGCGCGAAGTCCCGTTCGATCTTTACGCGGCAGCAATCGAAGCCCGACCAAAGCCCGTAACGTGTCCGCTAACCGGTTACGGACATTCGCTTGTTCCTCGGAAGGGAAAAGACCGATGATACGGTTTACGGCCTGCGTGGTTTCGGAGGACGTATGCAGCGCGGCGAAAACGACGTGCCCCGTTTCCGCTGCCTGCAGGCAAGCCGTCACCGTTTCTAAGCCGCGAAGTTCACCGATAAACAAAATATCGGGATCTGCACGAAGAGCTCCGCGTACGCCGTCTGCAAACGTCGCGACGTCGCGGCCGACCTCATACTGCGTGACGACACTGCGCAACCAGCGGTGCTGGTATTCGATCGGATCTTCGAACGTCACCACGTGTTTTGCGGACGTGGCGTTGACTCGGTCGAGCAAGGAGGCGATGGTCGTCGATTTTCCTGACCCGGTCGGCCCCGCGACGAGAACGAGACCCGAACGCAGTTCGGTGAGGCTGCCGATAACGGGCGGCAGCTCGAGCGTCTCGAATTCCGGAATCGAGCGGGCCAAAAGGCGAATGGCTAGCCGCGGCCCTTGTTTACCGCGTGAGGCGTGAATGCGAATCGAGCCGACCCGTTCGTCTGCATACACGGCGTCGGCAATGCCGATCTTATCGAGCCGCGCGCGGGACACTTTATCGACCGTCTCGTCGAGGAACGCAGCGACGTCTCTGGCTTCGAAAGTCTGACCGGCTATTCGTTCGACGTTGGTAAAGATCCGGTATGCGGCACCTTGCCCCGGATCGACATGCAGGTCCGAGGCTTGGCGCGTTCGACCGCGCTCGAGAAGCGTGAAGATGCGATCGGCAGCTGTGAGAGGTGGGTTTGCTCCGGCAAGATTCACTCGACGATACCAGCGAGCAGCCGCAGGATCGTCTCTATTCGCACGGCGTCGACATAGCGAGCTAAGTGGGCCCGGTAGTCGTCGCGCTTTAGCGTACCGACGTACGCCAACGCCGCCTTTGCAGCCAGCGCATCGATGCGATCGTTGAGCGCGAAGAGCAACTCTTCTCGCGCTCCAATCGCCGCGCAGCCATCGATTGCGAGGGACCGCTCGTCGTCCGATCCGGCGCGCAAAGCATCGACAAATATTGCACCGCCGTCTTGCGGAAAGTGGCGCAACAAAATGCGCAGCGCGATCGCTCGGCCGGTCGCGTCTTCCTGTCGATAGGCGAGATCGATAAGAGCAGGTGCGGCAGACTCCGGCTCCCGGACGAGTCTCTCTAGGATTGCATGTCGGTCCGAACGCGACGCTTCCGCGGCGGTTCCGGAACCGTATTCGCGAGGCCACGTTATTACGGCGGTTTGCGGACGCAGCGGAAGACGCGTGAGCGGAACGACGCGCTCGACCGGCGTGCGCAGTGCCGGCACGACGAATTCTTGTTGCGCTTGGCTACCGTTCACCTCACTTGAGGCTGAGGACGTTCCGCCATCGAGGCCGGATTCGGCAGCGGCGACCGCAGCCGCATCTGACTCGCGTGCCGCGGCCGCCGGCCTCGCGTACGTCGCCGTATCGTGTTCCGGCTCGCAAACCAGTCGCTCGGTATCTTCAGTGAAGAACGTCTCACGATCGACTTCTTTCGGGATCGGTTCCGCTTGATGCGTCCCGAGCAACGATGCGAGTTCGCTTGCGAACGAGCGCTCCAAGATCGGCGTATCGGACGGTTCGACCTCGATCCCGTGCGAGATCGGCATGTCGGCCGGAAGTCCGTCTTCAATGCGGGCCAGTGTGGTTGCAGGTCGAGCCGTCGCAATGTAACGTTGCCAGGCATCTTTAAAGTCGAGCAGCGGCTTCGCGAGCATCAGCATGGCAGAAAGCGGTTCAAGTAGGGCCGCTCGGCTCGCGGCGACGGATGTCTTCACAGCCGATTTGGCCTTAGGATCTTGGGCCGTCGCGGGCGAAGAAGCGTTCGGCGCGGTCGTGTTTCGCTCGATCGGTTGCGCGGTGGCCGAGCTCGGTAGCGCTTCGATTATCGGCGCGACTTTGGCCGTGCCGACTTCGCTAAATTGCTGGCGAAAAGGTGCGGAGCCGCCCGCGATTGTGGCGCGCCGGCCGCGTCTGTCGTCACGTAAGGGCACGAGCAACGCGGTTCCAAGCGCAGCAGTTGCGATCGCCGGAAGGAGCAGTTGTACGGCTTGCAGCGGACGTGCCTTTCTTATGCGAGTGCAAAATGATCGAAAGCTTCACTAACGGCACCGACGAGCTGCCACAGCCGGTCGTCGAGCGAGTGATTCGGTTGCGCCATCCCATTGAGCCGCACGAGTTCGCCCGAACCCGCCGTCTGACCGAACAGATCCAGAAGAAGATAACGGTAGTCGGCAAGCCGCCGAGACAACGCTTCGTCGTGCGAGACGTTCGCAATCAGGATCGGCAAAAACGCGTCCACGCTCGTCGCACTCGGCTCGAGCAACTCGCGCCGCGTTACGACACCGACGGTGCTCGCCGATTTAAGGTCCGCCACCGGTGCTACGGCGTTGTCTTCGACGAACGGCAGCAGCGCACTGCGAAACCCGGCAATCGCGCGCGCTTCGGCCGCACTTTCGATCGAGGCTAGCCACTCGCTCGTAACGACGAAATTCGGCATGCACGCTGCCAGGAGCGGTTTTCCAAGCGCCACTATCGCTGCACCTCGCAAAAGCGTGCAGATGGCGGTTCGCATCGACGTCCGCCGCCGTATTTCCGCAGTGTACGTCGTCCGGAATCAGGAGCCGCATGGCGAGGGCGTGCCGATACCAGCCCAAACGATCGATCGTAAATAATTTGTCTACGATCTGCACAAAACGCCGTAGCCGTTCCGGGCTCCATTCGAGTCGAACGACGACACCCGTGCCTTGGCTGCCTCCGGACTCGGATGTTTTAGTCGTCACCCGGAATTGCCGCTCGCCTATCGATTCGAGGGGTTCCATTTCGCGAGAGCGCGCATCTCTTAGCAGCGCGAGCGAGTCGTCCGTCATCAGACGAGAGTCGAATTCGGTGGCGAGTTGGTGCACTTCGGTCTTCACGTCCGCGGAACCGACGCCAGTTGCGGGTAGCTGGGCATCGCAAACGATTGGGTCTGCGGCTCGGGCCGATGCTTCGCTCGTCGCGCCCTGACGATATGAGGAGGGAGCGGCTCCGCTTCGCAGATCGGCGCATCGCTGCGCATGCCGGGCGTTTGCTTCGGCGCGGCACTCGCGGTTTCGCATGCGCGCTCGGCGCCCGCGAGGGGCGTGCCGCTTCGCTGTGCGCTCGAGTAGATGCGAGCGATTCGTGGATCGACGAACGAAAGCGTCAACACGTCGCCCGCTAGATACGTAAGTGCAGGATGCGTTACGACCACGGAGATCATCTCGGGCACGATTGCATGCTCGACCGGCAGACACGCCGCGCGGACGGAGGCGTCGTGTGCGACGAGACGGCCGACGCCGTGCGTCATGAAGGCCACGGAGATCTCGTCGCCCGGCCGGTACGGTCCGCCGCCGCTCAGAACGCGAGCGAGGGCCAGATCTGGAAGCGCGCTAGGTTCCTGCATCGTCGATTCCTTACAACGCCGTCGTACCGGAGGGAGGTTGGGCTGCCGGGCCGTCACCGTCGGTGACGAGGTGCGGCGTAATGAGGAAGACGACTTCATCCTTGCTATGCTGGCGCGTACGATTGCGAAACACTTCACCAAGAAAAGGTATGTCTCCGAGGAACGGAACTTTCGTTAAAGTAGCCGTGTCGATGTCCGCAAAAAGTCCCGCGATAACGATCGTTTCTCCGTCACGCACGCGCAGTGTCGATTGTGCCTTGCGCGTCGTGATAATGGGAAAATTTTGAATTAGACCGGTTACTTGACTATAGTCGGTCTCCAGATCCGTCGTGATCACACCGTCCGTCCCGATCGTCGGCGTGACGTTCAAATTGACACCGACGTTCACGAACTGAACCTGTTGCGTGCCGGTGCGCGCGTCGAAATACACGATCGGATATTGTTGCCCGACGAGCAACGATGCGGCCACATTATTCAGCGACGAAAGCGTCGGCCGCGCAAGTATCTTCGCTTCCCCATGCGTTACGAGAGCGTTGATCGTCGCGTTGATCGCAAGCGAGTTGCGTAGAAACGTCGTTACGGTATTTCCGGAACCGGCATGTTGCGTTCCGTTTTCATCGGCGCCCCCAAATAAGAAGCCGACGTTGCTCGTGTCACTCGGGCTGAGGTCCGTGACGCGCACTTCGTAACGCACCTGTTGTCCGGGCCGGTCGACGCGTGCGATGAGCGAACTGGCGAGCGCGATGAAATCGCGCGAGCCGGTCAGCACTACCGCGTTCTGTTGATCGCTCGCGTACGCGCTCGCTGGCGCCGTTACTTGGAGTGTCGCCTGAACGGCCTTGAGCGCGTCGCTTGCTTTTACATATCGCATCGGCACGACGACGTTGCTCAGACCTGACGTTTCATCTAGCGCCGCGACGAGATCTCGCGCGCGAGCGACCGTCGTCGCCGAACCGGTTACGATGATGTTAGCCGTGCGACGGTCGGGGACGACGAGCGTGCCTTTCGGCAGAGCGTCGATGAGACTTTTAGCGATATCGTCGGGCGCGCCGTTCTTCACGTTGAAAAGCACCGTGCGAGTGCCGGTCGTACCCGAAGGATAGCGCCGATTCATCGCTTCGTTGGTCCCGATGTAGATAACGTTATTGAGGTGAACGGCTGCGAGATCGTTAGCCGCAGTCAGCGTCGCAAGCGCTTCGGCGAAGCTTACATGCTGGAGACGCAAAGAAACCGGATGATGCGCGACCGAACTGTCGACAACGACGTTGACGGCGGCTTGCGTCGAAAGTAAGCGCACCGCGTCGTAGATGTCCAGATCGCGTACGTCGAGGGAGATGGGTCCGGCGGCGGCGAGCGGACCCGTGCCGCAGGCGATTGCGAGCGCCGCTATTGCGGCTGCGAGCGAACGTTTGAGCACGGCACGATCTTTCACGACGCGTACGTCAGTGGGGCGCCGGCGGCGCATAGGGATACGGGTATGGATAGGGCGTCGGATTGTCCGGATTGGGTGTAGGATTCACCCCGACGGGTAGCCCCTGCATATTGACGGTCGGCAGCGGACCGGGCGTCGGATACGTCGCTGTCGGCGCGGGCTGCGGCGTCGCTTGCGCGCTTGCGCCGGGGGCAGCTGCGCGGGGTTCGGGCGGCGCGAGTAAGCGTCGTAAGGCTTCGAGGGAGATGCGCTCGCCGCTCGCGCCGCGGCGCGGTCGCGGCGGTGGCGTGGCTTCGTATGCGTCCGGAAGATCGAGACGCGTTCCATCGGAGAAGACGATGCCGCGCAGGTCGATCTTCGTCACGCGGCGGTCGCCGAGCGTGTCGCCCACGCGTACGATATCCATGGCCGTCCCGTTCGCAACGTAAGCGACGGGATCGGGCCCGACGATCGTCGCTCGCAGCACGAGCGTCAAGGTTGCAGCCGGAAGCTGCGAACGGCCGTCGATGTCCGGCACGACCACGCCCGTGACCGCCGGGCCCGGCGCGATCGCTAGTTGTTTTTCTGCCGCCCTAGAGTCGGCGCTAACCGCATTGCGGCCGGCGGGTTGTGCTCGTGTGCCGGGGTTGGCGGCGAAGGGATCGCGCGCGATGAGCGATGCCACCGGAGGTAAAGCGGGACGCTCGTCGATCGTAACGGCCGGTAGCGACGGTTGTTCGAAGCCCGCGGCTTCCGTTCGCATGCCGAGTCCCGAGAACCACGCCGTATAGGCAGAAGCCGAGACAAAGACTAAGAGAGCTCGCTGCCGCGGCGTGAGAGAAATTTTCACCGGCCCGTGCCTCGCGTTGCGCTGGTCGCGATGCCGATTGGATCCGGCTCGTAGATCGTCACCGGAATTGAGGCGATGACCGCGTCGTTATCGCGCCGCAAGCTCGGCGCTGCAACATCGACGATCTCGGAGCCGAGCGAAAGATCACCGATCGCCGCCAGCACGTTCCGGTAGCTTCCGCGCAATTCGAGCGCAACGTGAGTGGGCGCGAGTAACGTACTCGAACCCGGAGCGTTTGCCGGTACGTTATCGCGCGTGACGGAAGTGGAAAGTAGCGTGACATGTTTGTCACGCGCGTTTGCGCTTAGTTCGCGCAAGAAAACCGCTTCCGGATTTTGCGCGAAGAGTCGCGCGTATCTCCGGGCGAGATCTTCGCGTTCTGCGCGTACGTGGGCGACCTCGGAAAACGCGACTTCGTCGGAACGCAGCGTCGCTTGCGCATCGTCGATCCGCTGCCGCAGGCCGTCGACGACAGGCGCAAAGGTGAGGTAGACGAGCGTTCCGGCCAGCAGCGCGAACAGCAAGGTCGCAATTCGAATGAGGCGTGGTACGTCGATCGCGCTCGAAGCGTTCATCGATTCGTTCCGACGTGTGCGTCGAAGCGTACACCGTTACCCGGACGATTTTCGACCGAGACGAGCGACGCGCCGTTGTTCGATAGCGCTCGCCCGAGCGTGACGATGGCACCGCTCACGACGTCGACGTTATCGGCGCCGCCGCTTAAATCGTAGCCGGCACTCGAATGCGCCAGCGATTCGAGCCAGACGCGATTGGGAACGCCGTTACCGAGCCGAGCGATGTCGACAGCGGCTGCGGGCCCGCTGCGCCGCGAGGTCTGCGCTTGACGGGCAAACTGTTGATAGCGCGCCACTTCCAGCGCGAGACGTTTCGATTCTGCGCGCGCGGACGAGCGCTCGGCGAGTACCGCATCGAAACGGTCGGCTGCCGTTTGCAGGCCCCGGACGTGCAGTTGTTCGATGCCGATTCCCAGGAACGCAACGACGACGACAATCGCGAAACCCAGCAGCGCTTGGCGGACGTAATCGGCATCGAGTTCGACGCCGAACGCGCCCAAGGTTTCCTTGGGACGTGGCAAGAGATTCGCGCGAATCATGAAGCGGTCAGCCCGCGCGGCGCGATCGACCACGACGCGAGGCCGTATGCGAACGTCCAGGACGGGCTATCGACGCCGCCCAGCTGAGCGGCAGCAAGCGCATAGCCGTCGTCATGCAACAGTTCTTCGAGCGATTCATAGCGGTAGCGCGAGCCGAGGATGGCAAGGCGCTGCACGTCTGCAATGCCGTCGCGGCGAGCGTCGACGAACGCCGTACGTACGCCCGCGGCGAGGCGGTCGTCGATAAGCCGGGGCGGGAAGAGGTGCGTCACCCCCGCGGGATCGCCGAAGACGACGAGCGCCGCGCGATCGGTCGAGCAGTCCAGTACGGCATCGGCATCCGGTATCGCCCGCCGCCAAGCGCAGGCCGGCACATCGACCGCCACCGGCCGCAGCCCTGCCGCGCGCGCGATCGAAACGAGCCGTTGAACCGTGCTGTTACGTGCGATCGAAAGTAAGCGTTCTTCGCTGCGACCGGGAATCGGGTCGAGCGCGACGAGACGCTCCGAAGGAGGCCAATCGACGATCGAATCTGCTTCGAGCGCCGCCGCGCGTTCGGCTTCGCCACGCCGCATTCCGGGTGGTAAGCGAAACGTGCGCGTCACGACTTCGCCCGCCGGAGCCGCGAGGATGCAGCGTCGCTCACGCGTAACGAGCGTCGCGAGCAATTCACGAAGCGTTTCTGCGATCGCCCGATCGACCGTTTCTGTTGGTGGCACTTCGAGCGTACGCGTCTCTCGAACGGTGAAGCCGTCGTCTTCGGCATGCGCTACGACGGCTGACACGAATTCGCTGCCGATGTCGACGCCGAGCGGCAGCGATGTGCTGCGTCGCATGAAGGCCACTTAGACCCCCATCAAGCGATGCGCGAGCGGAGCTCCGGCCACGAGCGCAAATGTGGCGCCCACGGCAAGATGGGGACCGAAGGAAAGCTCCGAGCCGCGACGCAGGCGGCCTGCAACCGTAGCCACGACGATGCCGCTGACGGCGGCGACGAAAATCGCGATGAGCGATTCTAGCGGGCCGAACGCGGCGCCGAGCGCGTACATGGCTTTTACGTCACCAAGTCCGAGCGTGCGGCCGCGCGTTAGTGCGACGACGCTGCCGAAAATTCCAACCAGCAACGCGACACCCCATGCGGCCATCGTCGTCGTCTGCGTCGCAACCGCAATCACGAGGACAACGAGCGTCGCCGGAAGAGTAAGTACATCGAAGATGTATCCCGTGCGCTGATCTGCACCCGCCGCGATGACCAACATCGTGCAGGCGACCGCGCAAAGCGCGGCTTGCGGAACGGGCCGCAATACGAACGCGAGCACGGCTAAGGCGACAGCAAGCGCTAGCGCCGGCCAGGGCGGCGGTAACTTATTCGCGCTCAAATCTCGTTCGGCGCGTCGCACGAGAAGCGTGCCGACTGCGATCCATGCCAGCAGCGCGAGCGCGACGCCGAGGTTTGCTAACGAGAAGAGCATCTAATGTCCCGAGTCCGTAATGGCACGACAGTCGCTCGTCGCTGTTTCGTTGCCAAGGCGTTGCTTGTCACGTAAGGTGCTGTGCAATTCTGCGCTCCTCGCGCCTTGTGGCGCCGAATAATCGCCTCGCTTTGTGTCAAGCCGGTTCGGATCCGGGACATTACGATCCGTAAATGCCGATTTGCGGCGAATAGTGTAAAATCGTGCAGGCCGTACAATTCCCGGTGCCGCCCAGGAGTGGAATGCCGGAGAGCGTCGACGCGTCATACGGACCGGCGTCGTCAACCGTATAGGATTCGGTCGTCGTGCCGTTACCGGCGACGAGCGTGTAGAGATACGGCTTGCGCGCGACCGCATTCGTCGGCGTCCCATTCATGTAATTGTTCCCGCCTCCGGGTACGCCGCCCGCGGCGCCCCCTGCTGGAGGCGCGAACAGCGCCGGGCCGACGGTCGTGCCGGCTCCGGCGGGATAGGCTTGAAAATCGGTATGGAAGAGTTCGAGCGCGGTTGCAATCTGCTTCAAGTTTGCTTCGCTTTGCGCGACGGCGGCTTGAGCGCGCGAGTGCACGTAATTCGGGATAATGATCGCGGCGAGGAGTGCGATGATCGCAACGACGACCATCAATTCGACGAGCGTAAAACCGCGTTCGGCGCCGCGGATCTGCCGTTCTGCGAGCATCATGTGTACCTCTTGTTTAAGCAAGCTTAACGAATCGATGTGCTGAGCGTCGAAAGCGGTACGTACACGACGTACACGATAACCGCTACGACGCCGCCGAGTCCCAGCGTGACAGCCGTCTGAATGAGGGTCGGGAGCGCCGACAGTAACGACTCGACGTCTTCTTCGTAATACTCCGAAATTTTGACGAGCATCTGAGGAATGGTACCGGCCGAACTCCCGACGCGAATGAATCCGAGCACGAGCGGCGGAAACTGACGCGTCGCGGCGAGCGCCTCCTCGAGCGACGCCGCGCTTCCCGTCGCAATGCGCTCCCGTGCCGACGTAATCGCTCGCGCGAAAATCGGACTCTCCGCAACCGGTATCGCGATTTCGAGCGCGCGCACTTGATTGACGCCCGACTGAAGCAGCGTTGCCAGGACTCGGCACAGACGCGAAAGCACGGTTTTGCGAAGCGCTTCTCCTACGAGCGGAAGACGCATCCGTACCTGGTCGAAGGCGAGAGCGCCTTCAGTCGTGCGCAGTGTGCGGCCAATCGTTACGATCGCGAAGATCATGCTTGCAGTAGCGCCAAGGTCGAATAGCGGGTTCGCGAGCATGCCGCTGATCGCGAGCATCCCAACCATCACCGGTGACTGATCTATGCCGAAACTTGCGAAGAGCTTTGCAAACTGCGGGATGACGAACGCGAAGATGTAGATGGTGATTGCAAGTGCGGCGATAAGGACCAGCGCCGGATAAAAAAGGGCCGCCTGCAGTTTCTTGCGCAACCGTTCGTCGCGTTCGAGGAAGATAGCCAGCCGGTCGAAGATTTCCTCACGATTCCCCGCTTCCTCACCGGCGGCTACCATCGCAACTTCGAGATCCGAAAATTCGTCGGGGCGGTGCGCCATCGCGGCCCATAACTTTTCGCCTCCGCGTTCGACGTCGGACTGGATGCTCGCCAGTGCATCGCTGAAGCGCGGCGTCCGGGCCTGTGCGATCAGGAGCGAAAACGCGGTGGAGAAGTCGACTCCTGCTTGTTCGAGTGCCGCGTACGCGCGAAAGAATGCTAGGCGTTCGTTCGGCCGCGCGCGTCGTAACGCGTGCGCAAACGAAAACGTGGCCGTCGTCGATTCGAGCCTGGAGGGGATAAGCATCCGCTCGCGCAGCATCGTCAATGCCGAGTTGCGGTCGAGGGCCCGCATCGTTCCGGACACGCGCTCGCCACTCGGCGTGCGGGCGTGATAAGCGAAGGTTAACGCCACCTACCGAATCCCCGCCGAGATGCGTATTTGCTCCGGATAGTCGGACGCCGTCACGGCCGCTTCGTAGGTGATCAGCCGCTCGTTCACCATGCGAGACAAATCCATCTCGAGGGTTTGCATACCGTCTTTGCGCGACGTCTCCAGCGTATTGCGAATTTGTATCGTCTTTTCAGGCGATATCAACTGTGAGCGGATCGCGGAATTGTTCAATGCGATCTCGCAGGCTGGACGTCGCCCGCGACCGCTCGCGTCGGGGATGAGCCGCATCGAGACGATGGCTTGCAGCGACTGCGCGAGTTGCATCCGGGCCTGCTCTTGCCGCCCGCCTTCGAAGACGCCGACGATGCGCTGCACGGTCTCCGCAGCCTCTGAGGTATGCAACGTGCTGAAAACGAGATGTCCCGTTTCGCTGGCGGCAAGGCAGGCCGACATCACTTCGGGATCCCGTAATTCGCCGATGAGAATGACGTCGGGATCCGCGCGTAACACGCCGCGCAAGGATTCGCCGTAAGAACTGACGTCGCGCCCGACCTCGCGTTGCCGGATGAGTGAACGTTTGCTACGATGGCGGTATTCGATCGGATCTTCGACCGTGACGATATGGCGCTCGTACTTCTTATTAATCTCATTGACGAGCCCGGCTAGCGCCGTCGATTTTCCCGAGCCGGTGGGTCCTGTAAAAAGCACGAGACCGGTTGCGAAATCTGCGAACGAAGAGACGATCGCCGGCAAGCCGAGCGCTTGCAGATCCGGCACGCCGTCGCGCAGTAGGCGCAGCGAGAGCGCAAGTCCGTTCTCGCCGCGGAACGCATGGATACGAATCGCGCCGAAATTTGGATGTTGAATCGCTCCGTCCGCTGCGCCGAGCGGACCGCTCAGCCTTTCATACTCTTTCTTGCTGAGATACGTTTCGCAAAATGTGCGTACGGATTCGGGTTCCGTAACCGGCAAGAGCATGCGTTGCATTGCTCCGTCGACGCGGTGCCAAGGCGGTTCGTTACCCTCGATGTGAAGATCGGACGTACTTGCCGCGTGGGCGCTTTCACGCGAAAAGCGGATCGCTTCTTCGATATCGGCTAACACGCGCGTGCCACTATTCGGCATCATCGTAGGAAAGATGGCGTAGGATCTCGCCTTCAGATGTCGCGCCGGAGGCTACGTGACGCAGCGCATCTACGACCATCGGCTTATAGCCCACGTTAAAAGCGAGCTTGCCGAGTTGCGCCGGTGTATCTCCGCGTTCGATTGCGGCAGCAAGTTCCGGCTTGATCTCGAGCACTTCGAAAGCGCCGACGCGCCCTTGAAAGCCGCTGAAAGCGCACGCTTCGCAGCCCTGCGCGTCCCAAGCGTCGACTGCTAGGGCGAAACCGTATCTGCGCGCTACGGCAAGAGCCTGCGATGAGACCGAACTCTTGATTTTGCATCGCCGGCACAACATGCGCACGAGCCGCTGGGAGACCGCCAGCGTGAGCGACGACGCGAGCGTAGAACGGTTTGCGCCCAGTTCCGCGAGCCGGGCCGTAACGCGCAGCGCGTCGCGCGCGTGTAAAGTCGTTACGAGCGATATGCCCGTAAGACTCGCTTGTAAGGCGATCGAAACCGTCTCCGGGTCGCGCAATTCGCCGATGAAGAGCTGGTGCGGATTCTGACGCAGCAGCGCGCGCAGCGCGACGGGGAACGTGATCCCCGCTTTATCGTTGACGGCGATTTGTGCGATGCCTGGGACTTGGCACTCGATCGGATCCTCGACGCTGCAGACATTCGATTGGTCGAGGCTGATCGTTTGCAACGAAGCGTACGATGTCGTCGATTTTCCCGACCCGGTCGGCCCCGCGATCACGCAGAAGGAACTCGGGCGCCGCAGTCCTCGCTGATAGCGTGCAAGCAACTCTGCGCCCATGCCGAGCTGTTCGAGATCCGGCACCAGATCGAAGCGTTGCAGGAAGCGCAAGACGACTTTTTCGAGACCCCCGACAGGGATCGTCGAGGTACGAACGTCGAACGAGCGGCCGTCGAAAGTCACCGTCAGGCGGCCGTCTTGCGGGAGCCGCGACTCGCCGGTATTCATATTCGAGCGCACCTTGATGAGCGAGACGACTCGCTCGAACAGTCCACCGTCGAGCGTGCGATCGTGCTGTAGTACGCCGTCGACATCGAGCCGTACACGGCCGCTGCGTCCGTCGGTCGGTTCGACATGTACGTCCGAGGCGTAGTTGCCGATTGCCGCGGCAAAGATCTCGTCGAGTGTTTGGGCTGCGAGCGAATCGCCGTCGCGAACCGTCGTCGCCGGATAGAGCGTTTTCAGCGTCTCGCGAATCTCGCGCACCGGAAGCACCAGCGTGCGTATCTCTTTACGCGTAATTTGGCGCAGACGATCGATCAGCTCGAGGCTCTCCGAGGCGACTGCGACCGTAAGCGAGACGCCATCGTATGCAATCGGCAGCACGTCGGCGTCGTACGCAAACGAACGCGAGAGCAGCGCGGCCGCAGTACGCTGGGTCGAGGAAGCGAGCAGACTTACTTCGGTCACGAAGCGCTTTGCAAACGGCGCGGCCGCCGGGCATGAAACATAACGGCGCGCTTGCCGGTCGGCCCAAATACGGAACCCCCGGACCGGAGCCCGGCGGCGGTTGCGTAGACGCCGCTCGCGTATCCGAGGCCGGCCCAATAGCCGCCAGTGTTGTATGCCGAAAGCGCGTGAACGAGAGCCGGTTGACCCGAGCCGTAGCGGCGCGCCGCGCCCACGTACGCCGCCTCTAGAATGTGCGCGCCCGCGGCGATGTTCGCGCACGGCTCGAAGGCGCGGTGCACGTCGAGGCCGAGATTGCGGAAGTTACCGGAATTCAGCTGCGCGTAGCCGACATCGATATTATGACCTACCGCGAGCAAGCCCGTTGCGAGGCGCTCGGCGTCGCTGCGGTCCCTAAGGAAATAAGCGTGCCTGGCCGTATTGTCGCTGATCGCGTTGGGCCGCGCGCCGCTTTCGTACATGACGATCGCGCTCATCGTCAGTCGCCCGATGCGGGGCGCGCACGCCGATACGAGCTGCGTTAGAATGAACGGCAGGATCACGAGCAGGCGCGCCTCATCCTGCCGAGCGCTCTCGCGTGTAAACGCGAAACGCGCTTCGCTGAAATGGTAAGCCGGCGTCCGATATCGAGTTGCGAGAGGCCGAGCACGTACACGCCGACGATAACGTAGCGCTCCGTCTCGCTAAGCGCGGCGAATGCGTCGTCGACCAGAATGCGGTCCTCGAGGGCCAGCGGGAGTCGCTGTGCGAGCCGCTCGGCGCCGCACTCATCGATACGCAGGGGAAGAGCCGCTTCCCGCGCTTCACGCAATTCGACGAGCGCGGGAACAAGCACTCCGATCTCGCTCGCTAGCTCGGGGTCGCTCGGTTCACGCCCGAGCTTGACGAGCAGCGCTTCGTGAGCGCGAGAAAACGCTCGCTCGAGCTCCAAGAGACGCCGCGGGATGCGGATGGCGCGTTCGTAGTCCCGCACGTGATGCATCAGCTCGCCGACGATCAGGAGCCACGCGAATGCCTCGAACGGCGTCGGCATTGTTACGTCGTAGCGCCGTGCCGCTTTAATGAGACCGATGGCGGCGACTTGCTCGAGATCGCTGCGCTCGAGTCCCGAGCGCCAAAATTTGCGCGCACCACGCTTGCATAGGTGGTGGAACGAGATAACCAAGCCATCGGTGAATTGGGGAGCCGCAGAAGACGATACGTCTTCCCTCGTCATCGGATAGAGCATCCGTGTCTCTCCTGAGCGGGGGCCGTCGGGGTGCAGCGATTATGGGGAAAAAATGTGACGCGGATAATACCAATTTATGACTTATTCTTAATGTTTACGTGGCGACGGGCGCCTTCGTCTGAAAGGGAAACGCTTGGGCACTCTAAGCTGCATGGCATGCATACGCGTTCTCGTGGCCGAGGACGATCGTGCGATCCGCGACCTGCTGGTCCATCATTTACAGCGGGACGGCTTCACCGTGCTCGAGGCAGTCGACGGGCCGTCTACATTGCGCTCGGCACGCGACGGCGTCGATCTTATCTTGCTCGACGTTGGTCTCCCTGGAATAGATGGTTTTGACATTGCTCGCACGTTGCGCCATGAAAGCCGAACGACGCCGCTCATCATGATTACTGCTCGCGCGGATGAAGTCGACCGCGTCGTTGGTTTCGAGCTCGGCGCAGACGACTACGTCGTCAAGCCGTTCTCACCACGCGAGGTTACCGCGCGCGTCCGCGCGCTCTTGCGTCGCAGCGGAATGAAGAGCGATTCGAGTCCGAGCATGCTGCGTTTCGGGCGACTCGAGATCGATGAGGGCGCCCGTGAAGCGCGCGTCGACGGACGTGACGTCGGTCTCAAGCCGCGCGAATACGCGCTGCTCGTGGCGCTCGCGTCGAACGCCGGCGTCGCACTCTCGCGCGACACGTTGCTCGAGCGGGTGTGGGGTTACGATTTTGACGGCGATGAACGGACGGTCGACGTTCATATTCGACGGATTCGCATGCGGCTCGAGGAGCAGCATCGGCTCGAGGCCTGTCTTCATACCGTCCATGGTTTCGGTTACAAGTTTGCCCAGACACCGGCGTAGTACTCCGCTTACGGTCGAGGACGTTGAAGCGTTGACGCGCCGGCTGACGGCGGACCAGATCGTCGCGCCGGTTCCGCTACTCGTGGTTCGTTTGCGCGATTTGGAGCGCATTGCATGGCGCGAAGGGCGTGCTGCTGCGCGGAATGTCGAACGGCGCAGCCTGCGTTCGTTCCTTGCGACTGCTTCGCGCACGCTGCGCTCGACCGATATTCTGGCCCATAACGACGAGAGCGAAGATTTCTTAGCGGCGCTCGTTTCACCGAACCGGCAGACGGGTTCGGTTGCGACCCCGACCGATTGCCGCGCTACGCTCGCTCGGCTCGCTTCGGCGATGGAGCTCGCCGGCGGCATGTTCGTCGAGACGGGCTGGACCGTGCTCTACGGCGCGCCGTCGGACGCTCGGCTGACGAACGCGATCGAAACGGCGCTTGAGCGGGGCGCCAGGGAACGCGAGCGGTACGCGTTTTTCTCGACGATCGGACACGAGCTGCGCACACCTTTGACGTCGATTCGCGGCTATATCGAGACGTTATTGGAAGAGAATCTCGATGCGGCGACGACGCGGCGCTTCCTCGAGGTAGCACGCTTGGAGGCGACCCGTATGAGCCGCCTAGTCGACGGAATGTTCGACATCTCGATGCTGGATTTGCGCTCGGAGCCCGGCTACGTCGAATCGTGTGAACTCTCGTCGACGATCGCATCGGCGCTGAACGTTTTGCAACCTGCGGCCGCCGAACGCGGCACGAATATCACGCACCATGCAGCCGCCCGTTACGAGGTAGCAATCGGTTGCGACCGACTCATGCAGATCGTGATAAATATTATTGAGAACGCTATCAAGCACGGTCTCGAAGGCGGGCGCGTGTACGTCTCGATCGCGCCGCTCGACCCGCGCTACGTTGAAGTTCGCGTGGACGATGACGGACCGGGCGTACCGGTCGACGAGCGCGACATCGTGTTCACGCTCGCACGGCGCGGGGCTCATACCCGAGCGCGAGGTTCGGGTCTCGGGCTCGCGGTCGTGCGCCTCATGCTCGAACGAATCGGCGGCGAAGTCGATGTGACGAACTCGTTGATGGGAGGCGCTCAATTTCGCATACGGCTGCCGCTCGTGCCGTCGCCTCGACCGCCGTGCGAACAAGCCGTCGAGACGCTGGCGCTGACCTGAACCCCGCTCAAGAAGCGCCGCTAACGGCCGATGCCTACATGAGGTGACCGGCTGACGCCGGTGCCGTTGCAACGAGCGCTGTGGATGATGACGAATGAACGGTTACCGGACACTGGAACGAGGCTTTATGGCCGCTGCAATCGGCACGCTGCTGGTTGCACCGCGACCCGCTGCAGCGAACGGCGCCGCAAGCACGCGTAACATTTTTCTAGGAACGGCGGCGGCTGCCGCGGGCACGCTGCTGATCATTAATCACAATAAACAAGTCCATGCGAAGTATGCCGAAGACGCTCGCCGACAAGCCGCAACGCAAGATCAAGCGAATCAAGCCCAAGCCGCCTACAGCTCCGAACGAAGCGCTTACGATCATCAATCTGCGATCGTGCGCGAGTACAGAAAAGAGGTCGCTTACCGTCAGCGGCAAGTCGACGCCCGCGACCGCGAAATCGTGCAGTTGAAACATTCGCTGGTCGTCGCGAAATACGGCCGCGTGAACCACGTTGCGCTGGCCCCCGTTCGGCCGGTTCCCGTCCGGGCACTAATCGTGCCCGTGCGGCGTAGCGCCGTTCTCGCGCCGCACGCTCCGAGAGCGCGGCAAGCGCAAGCGCAACCGCAAACGGTCGCGGCCTCCTATGGTTGGGGAACGTACTGAGCGGTGTGCATTCCGTGAAGCGTTACGTCGCGCTCGCAAGCGCCTTTCTGATCTGCGGCCTGGCTGGGTGCGGGAACCGCTCCGATCCGCAGAAAACCGCCGAAGCGCTGACCCAGGCCGTCTACGCGGACGATCTCGTTACGGCGGTCGGAAGTTTCGACGCTCAAACGCAGCCGTCGTTGAACCGCGGCGATCTGGGGCGGCTTTCCGATCTCTTGCACGGTTACGGAGACTATCGGTCGCTCTCACAGCTCAGCGGCGATGCCAATACCGGTCAGTACACCTATAGCGCAGCGTTTACGCGAGGCACCGTAATCGTATTGATGCGCCTCGATGCCGACGGAAAAGTGGGCGCATATCGGATTCGTCCGGTCGGTACGCCTGCGGCCAGTGTCGGCATGCCGCGCGGCTGAACGGGGAACGCCCTCGCAGCGTCGGTTTCCGGCAGCGTCACATCGCGCGCCGTACGACGGCGAGCAGTGCTTGGTCGCCTGCCGCATGGCTTCGCGTCAAGCATCCTGAACTCGACGCTGCGAACCGTGGCGGGAGCAAACGATTCTACTGCAAGGGCGCTGCGCGTAGGCGGCCGGGCGTGCTGGATTCCGCTAGCGTTCGCTCGCCACTGCGGTGCGTTCGTCTCTGAGCCCGGCGACCGCTTGCAAACTCAAATTCGCGCGCATCATATTGACGAGGATGCAGCCCTGTTCGATCGCGTCGTCGAGTGCGACGTGCGTGTGCGGCAGCTCGGCGTCGATCCACTCCGCAGGATATTGACGTTTTCCGACGTGCCGGTATTGTCGCTTCATGACGGCTGCCGCGTAGCTGCGCAAGTCGAGACTCGCGAAGCCGATCGGGCTCTCACCGAGAAAACGTTGGAAGTAATAGTACATAAACGTAAAATCGAAGCCGCTCGGAGCGCCGCACATGATGGGGCGGCCGAAGACTCTCATGTCGTCGAGCCAAGATTTTGCGTCGACCATCGCCGCGCGCGGCGATACGAGATCTTCGCGACACCTCCGGTACGCCTCGACTTGCGAATCTTGCGCCCACCACTTCATCGTTCGGTCGTCGACATCGGCCCCGTCGAGCAATTCGAGATTCCGCGAAAACGTCGAGACGAGTTGCTTGTCGATCGTGAACGCCGCAAGCCCGAAACTCAACATCGAAAAAAGTCCGGGACATGGCCCGTCGGCTTCGACGTCGCAGGAAATGTAAAGTTCGGGAGTCGGGTGTTGATGTTCGTTTGCGATAACGGGTCTTTAGCTAAGCTTGCCGTAGCATCCCGCTCACCGAAGGAAGCGACGAACGATACGCATCGTCGCCTCACACCTCAGCCACTTTCCTTCACGGCTTCGCCAGCGGCAAGAAAGCCGATCTTGGAGTGCGTGCCATCGCAAAACGGCTTCGTCGTCGAAGCGCCACAACGGCAAAGCGCGATCGTGCTTTTCCCTTGCAGATCGAACTGGTTCCCCTCTAGGTCGTGCAAGGTGACCGGACCGCGCACGAGATACGGACCGCTCGGGCGAATGGTAATATCGACAGTATCCGACATGCGCAAGCAGTAGCGTTTCGCTTAGCGCGCATCCTGTCGCCGCGGCAACGCCGAAGGCCGATCAGGACCGCGCCGGCCACCACCACGGCTCCGCTTGCGGTTCCGCGCGCAAGCCCGCGACGATGAAGGCGAGCGTCAGCGCAGCGACCAACGCGTAATCTGCGTGTAGCGGGGCTAGCGTACGCGCCCACGCGTCGTAACCGGCAAGCACGAAATACGCGGCCGTGCAGAGCCACCGACTAGGGTAAACGGGGAGCGAGCCCCCAGTCGTGTCGCGCTACGCACCGACAATACCAAGCCGGCCGCGCAAACGGCCTGCCATACCACCAGCCAAACGTTCACGCGCGAACCGTTCGCGCGCACATTCCAAGCCCCCGGCCAAGAGAGCGCTGCGGCTGCGGCGAACTGCGCAAGGATGGCGTTTCGCTTTTCCCCCGCCCGCGTCGCCGCGCTCGTTTTAACCGCCGCACTAGGGGCTTGCCAGGCGAGCACGGGTACCGGCGGCCTGGCGATCCCCGCGCCTCAAAATAACAATCCGGTGGGGGCTGCCGGGTCGTCTGCAAGTACGAGCCGGCAACAGAGTCTGGAGGGAGCGGTAGATCTCGGTTCCGATTTGACCCAGATTCCGCTCCCGACGGTCGACGGGTTTTCCATTGCGCTGGCCCTCGGGACCCCCGCGCCGAGCGTCGTAGCTTCACCAGTGTCGTCCGCGTCAGGCGCAGTAGCCAAGGCCGTCGCCGCCTCGGCTAAGGCTCCCGGCGCGCCTCCGGCACCCAGTGCGCTGCCGGTGCCGAGTCCTGTGCCCTCCCCGAGCCCGGCCGGGTCGCGTCCGCCGAGTCAGAGCTCGAGTTCCAGCGCCCCTTCGAGCCCGGTCGCAAGCCCGCATGCCATGCCTGCGGCCGACAAAATTGCGACCAAAACGACCGTGTATCCGGACGACGCTCCGGCCGCTCCGTCGCCGAAGCCGACGGGAGAAGTGCAGACCTTCGCCAAGCGCACGGCGATCGTCCGCGGTTATCTCGAACCGGCCGGCGACGTGACGTTATACGGACTCGGCGCCGTTCGCTTTACGATTCCGCAAGCGGAGCAAACCAGCGGTCGCGGATTTACCGTTGCAGTATTCGCTGCCGGCAAAAAGCATCACGAGCAACTGATCGCCTTTGATGCGGCTCCGACGCTGCTCGACAACGTTATCGCGAGCGCGCTTGCGAGCGAACCACTGGTACTCAAAAAGACGACCGGCTATCTGATCATGCTCTACGGTGACGAGCTTCCGCCCACGCCGCCGCCGGCCGGATCGTACCCGACACCCGGCACCAATCCCTTTCCGACGCAGACTCCGGAAGCGGGACAGCCGGGCTCCCCGCAACAACCGGGGTATCCTGCGTTGACGCCCCATCCGTAGGCGCAGATCTGGTTCCTATTGGCCGCGCTTCGCCGAGTCGAACTCCGCATAGAAAGCGGCCGGATTCATCGGCCGCCCTAAAAAGGCATCCACCTCCTGATCCGGCTCGCGCTCGCGGGCCGGCTCTAGGATGTCTCGCCGATAGCGCGCGCCGACGGTCGGGCTTTCCAGACCGCCCTGCGCGAAGGCGGTAAACATGTCTTGCGCATAGACTTTGCTCCACAAATGCCGTAGAAACCGGCGTCGTAGCCACCCATGATGTGTCCGAACGAAGCTTCGGGATGCGCACCCGGCGGTAGATCGAGCGGTGTTTCGGCATGCGCGACGCGCATCCAAACCGCGGTCGTGTCGACGGGCGGCGGTAACGTGTGGTAGCGCATGTCGACGTCGAATAGAGGAGCTGCATCGATTGCAGATACGCGTCGTCGACGTAGCGCGCGGCGCGCATTTTCGCAATGAGGTCGCCCGGGAGAGGCTGTCCCGTCGTTACGTTGCTGGAAAGCTGTTTGAGTATCGACGCATCCCAGACCCAGTTTTCGAGCATCTGCGAGGGTGCCTCGACGAAATGTTGGCGAAAGCCGCTGGAGAGCGTCTCATACGGGGTCGTTGCGAGCAGCGTCGCCATATCATGTCCGAATTCGTGGAAAAACGTCTCGACATCGTCATGGGATAACAGCGCGGGAGCACCGGGCGCTGCCTTCGGCCAGTTGCCGATGATCGCGTCGAGCGGAGGGCGTATGGAACCATCCGCTAAAACGCGATTGGGCAAGAGCGGAAAGCTCGCGAAGTGCGAGTATTTTCCTTCGCGCGGATACAGATCGAGGTAGAAATCACCGATGTATTTGCCGCTCGCATCGTCGGTAACCGTCCATTCTGTCACGTCGGGAGCCCAAAGGTTCGGATTCGCGCGCGGTGCGAACGTCACGCCAAGCAGCTTAGAATAAATATCGAAGACGGCGCGTTCGACGTGCTGCACCGGAAAATACTGCCGCACGACGTTATTATCGACCGCATATGTGTTCTTGCGAAGTTGGTTATCGTAATAGTCGAAATCCCACGGCTGGAGTTTGGTTACGGAGACGCGTAGATCGGCGGCTTTCAAAGCTGCGAGCCGTGCGATGTCGTCTCTCGCCGGCGGTAGAAGTTTCGTATCGAGATCGCGCAGAAAGGTGTCGACGCGGCCGACCGAGCTCGCCATTCGATCGGCTAACACGAACGCGGCCCAATTCGGATAGCCCAGCAGATGCGCGAGGCGAGCCCGAATGCCGATCGCTTCCTCGAGCAAAGCATGATTTTTGGGCATCGCGCGATTGTAATAGGCGAAATAGAATGCTTTGCGCGCCGTCGGATCCGCAGCGTTTGCAAGGATCGATCGCCGCACGCTCTCGTCGGCCGTGACGACATAACCGGCGGCAGTCTTCGTGAAGCCGGCGACGACATCGCTTGGAATGCCCGCAACCTGCGCTGAGCTAAAGGTAACGCTCGCTTTCTCATTGCCGAGGTTGGCCGCGTAGTCGTTCTCTGTTTGCGAAAGTCGCTGGCTCAGGGTCACGAAGGTTGTCCGAGCGCTCGGCGCCAGAGCCGCGCCCGCGCGTTTGAGGGCTACGAGCCAGAGTTCGCTGAGCTTGCGAGCGGCAGCGTCGTTCGCAGTTCCGCTTCGTTCGGCCGCCGCAACCGCCGCATAAAGGTCCGCGCGTGCCGTGGCGGCTGTAAAGAAGTCGCTAAGTGCGGTTTGACATGCATACGATGCATCGCGAACTCCGCGTTCCGTCGACGTATTGCTCAGCAACGTCTCGACCATCAAGTTGTCGTTTAAGTCGGAGGACACGTTCTCGAGCGGCAAAACGACGCTAGCAAACGTTCGCTCAGAACCGGGAACGGCGGCTATCGCGTCGACGACACGCTTTGCGCGAGCGATCTGCGCCGTGCAGTTCGCGGTGATTTGCGCCGGACGCAGCGCGTAATCGACGCTCGGTGGCCGTTCGGCGCTTGCAAACGTCCCAGCGCTGCGTGCGGCGCCGCTGGGCCCGAACACGAGCGTGAGGGAGAAAGCGACGACTACCGAGATGGCCGGGGGCGATTGGCGCAACGATGTTCTCCGAAAGGTAATGCGCTCCATGGATCCGGCGGGGCGCGTGCAGCGAAGCGGTCGTAAGCTCGCGGGGTAGGCGAGAGCTAGCGGCGGCCGCGACTCTGATCGAGCTGCGCGCGCTGTAGAATGCGACTGCGCCGAAGCTTAGCCATTGATGGAAATCGGGCAGACTGCGACATGCTCCTGGCTGGACGAGCAAACGGCGTGTGCTATAATTCGGTTCGCCTTGCCGGAGGCTGGGCTCCACGCAACGTTACCCTATCAACCCCGCCAGGACCGGAAGGTAGCAACGGTATGTAGGCCCTAACGTGTGCCGCGGTCCACCTGGCCTCCGGCGAGGTCTTGCTTTGGCTTCCCCTGCCTTACAGGAAATCGATGCCGTTACGTTCTGTTGTCGCAATCGCCGCTAGCGCGGCGATCGTGTCGCTCGGTTTGTATCATGCGAGCTTTGTCGCGCCGCGGCTTCGCGCCATCGCGGTCACGCTCGGCGGCGATGGCGGCGAAGCCGCTTCGCTTGCGGCGCTCCGGGCCCTGGCCCTACGGCTTTCGAAGGATACGAGCGAGCGTCTTCATTCGCTCGAGAGGGCCTTCGCGCGCGAGTCGTTGCGGATCGGATTCGTGCGCTATAATGCGTTTCGCGATGTCGGATCGGACCAGTCGTTCACGCTCGCGCTCGTCAATCACGCCGGCGACGGAGTCGTCGTGAGCAGTATCTTCGCCCGCGAAGAAACCCGCACGTACGGCAAAGCCGTGCGCGGCTTCGTCCCCCTTCAGGAAGCTTCGCCGGAGGAAGAAGAAGCGATCGGTATGGCGCGCAGCGGCAACGGAGTCGTCGTACGCGCCTGACGCGGGGCCCGTACCGGCTCGAGTATCGCCGACGGCACCTTATCTTCGCGGTGGCTCTCGCGGCATTCGCTTGCGCGTGGGTGTGGTCCGCGTACAACCGGCAGCTCCACCGAGCCGAAGCAAGCCTCGGCGAATTGCGTTCTCTCACAGCCGAGCAGAGCGCGCGCTTACGGCGCTTCGACGCTCAGACCAGTGCGCTAGCGGGTGAACTGCGCCGGATTCAGGTGCAAAATGAGGAAATTACGCGGCTCTTCATCGGCCGCGGCAAGGCTTTGGCCCCGCCGCGCCGTCCGGCTCCGCATGCCCGAACGCTTTCGAGTCGGGCGGAGAACTACAGCGTCGTCGCCGCGCGCCTCATGAGGTTGCAGAGCGCTTCGGCACAGGTGCGGCGCGAAAACGAGCGCCTGAGCCGCATGGCGCTACGGGTGCTCAACGTCCGCCATTTGCAGGATATCGCGCGCGCTCGGCTCCTGGCTTCGATTCCGTCGCTCAATCCGGCCGGCTCCGGCGTCGCCATTCGGTCGCCCTACGGTTGGCGCGTCGATCCGTGGCCGGAATTCCATGCAGGAGTCGATCTGGACGTCGACTACGGCGATCCCGTGCGCGCAGCCGCCGCGGGTGACGTCATTGCGGCCGGCTTTGACGGCGGCTACGGCATCAAGGTCGATATCGACCACGGCAACGGATACCACACTTGGTACTGTCACCTCTCGCGTGCCGACGTTGTGCCGGGGGAGTATGTTGCGAAGGGTCAGCACATTGCGCAGGTCGGTTCGACCGGCGAATCGACCGGGCCGCATTTGCACTATCAGATCATGCTCGGCGGTCATGCCGTCGATCCCATGCCGTATCTCACGGGCATTCCCGGACGCGTCCTCGCTAGCTTGAAGTAACGCTCGGCGCGGGTCGCATGCAAAGCTAGCTCCCGCGCCGAATGAAACGTCAGTGAGTAGACTGTCCTGCGATCTGTATCAAGTACTGTATTACATTTTAGAGGCTTACTGGGTCTGTTTGCTCGCCTACGCCCTCGTCTCGTGGGTGCCGAATATCCGCGGGCGCTGGAGTGATATTGTCGCGCGCGTCGTCGAGCCGGTCTTACTGCCGGTGCGGCGCATCATCCCTCCGCTCGGCGGCCTCGATCTCTCATTCCTGTTGGTGTTGATCGTCGTGCAGTATGTGGCCGGCCACATCCGGCCGATCCAATGTCTCTACGGCTCCTGACATGGCGTTGACGACACCGCGTGCGAGCGGCGAGCGAGTCGCCGCGAACGTGCGCAACTTTTGCATCATCGCGCACATCGACCATGGTAAGACAACGCTTTCGGATCGACTGCTTGAAGTCACGCGCACTGTCGCGCAGCGACAGATGGAAGAGCAACTGCTCGACGCGATGGATCTCGAGCGCGAGCGCGGCATCACGATTAAGATGCATCCGGTCACCCTCGACTACTTTGCGGCCGATGGGGCGCAGTATGAACTGAACTTCATCGACACGCCGGGGCACGTCGACTTTTCATCGGAAGTGTCTCGTTCGCTGCGCGCCTGCGAGGGAGCGCTGCTCGTGATCGATGCAGCGCAAGGCATTGAAGCGCAGACGCTTGCAAATTATCATCTCGCTCTCGAGCAGAACTTAACGATCATTCCGGTCATCAATAAGATCGACCTTCCGGCGGCGGACCCCGAGCGCGTCAAGCGAGAGATCGAAGAGCTGCTGGTCATCGAGGGCAACGACGCGATTCTCTGCAGTGCCAAAGAAGGCATCGGCATAACCGAGATCCTCGAGGCGATCGTCACGCGCATCCCGGCTCCGAGGGGCAACGACGGCTTCGTGCGAGGCCTGGTATTCGACGCGCAGTTCGATCCGTATCGTGGGGTCGTTTCATACGTTCGCGTGACGGACGGCACGCTGCGCGCGGGCTCTCGTTTCATGTCGATGAATCAGAAAAAGGTCTACGAGGCGACGGAAGTCGGCGTGTTCAAGCCCGATATGCGTAAGACCCAGGCGCTCGATATTGGCGGCGTCGGCTACATCATCGCGAATATCAAGGGATTGGCCGAGATCGACGTGGGCGATACGCTGACCGAAGCTTCGAACCCGGCGCCGGTCGCGCTCGCCGGCTATAAGCCCATCGTGCCGATGGTGTACTGCGGTTTGTATCCAAATGAAGGCGTCGAGGTGTCGGACCTGCGCGAAGCGCTTGAAAAACTTTCGCTGAACGACTCGGCGTTGCACTTCGAACCGGAGAGTTCGATCGCGCTAGGCTTCGGTTTCCGGTGTGGCTTTCTCGGACTGTTGCATATGGAGATCGTTCAAGAGCGTCTCGAACGCAATTACGATCTCGATCTGATCGCCACGTCGCCGTCGGTGGTTTTCCGCGTCACGCTGACGGACGGAAGCGTCGCGAATATCGATAATCCAGCGAAGCTTCCGGCGCGCGATAAGATCGCGCTCATGGAAGAGCCCTACGTCAAAGCGACGGTGATCACGCCGCCGGAGTACGTCGGGGTCATCATGGAGCTGACGCAAAATAGGCGCGGTACGCTCGGCAACATGGAATATCTCGCCGACGGTCGCGTCATTCTCACCTACGAAATGCCGCTTATCGAAGTGATTATCGACTATTTCGACCGGCTCAAATCGAGCACCAAAGGCTATGCGTCGCTCGACTACGAGTTGATCGGCTATCGCGAAGGCGATCTCGTAAAGCTGGAAATTCTCTTGAACGCGGAACCGGTCGATGCCCTCTCGTCGATCGTCGCGCGAGACAAAGCCGCAGTGCGCGGCCGCGGCCTCACGGAAAAGCTAAAAGAGCTGATTCCGCGTCAGATGTTCGACGTGCCTATTCAGGCCACGATCGGGGGTAAAGTCGTCGCTCGCGAAACGGTGAGTGCAATGCGCAAGAACGTGCTCGCGAAGTGCTACGGCGGCGACATTTCTCGTAAACGGAAATTGCTCGAGAAGCAAAAGGTCGGCAAGGAGCGGATGAAGCGCGTGGGCCGCGTCGATCTTCCGCAGGAAGCCTTCATGGCGGTGCTGCGTCTAGACGAAGACTGAACGACGCGTCTTAAGCGAAGAAGCAAAGGGAGCCGAACGCTGCTCGGCGTTCGGCCCGTTGCAAACGATCTAAAGTTACGACTTGGCCGCGAACGCGACGCAATAACCACCCGGGGCGATGGCGCCGTCGACGATCTGACACTGACCCTTCGCAGTCTTCGATTTCCCGGCGATATAGAATCGGCACTGCGAGCACAACTTGCCGTTGGGAGATTTGTCGACGTACTGCACGGCTGACTTCGCCGACTTGCTCGCCGCGTCGGCTTCCATCCGTAACGACGCCAGGGCGCCGATGGCAATCGGAGCCATAGCTAGCTTCGCAAGAACGTCGCCGCGAGTAAATTTTTTCAGATTCTCTTCCACGAATGTTCGACCTCAAGAAGACGAGTGTGCTGGAGCAAGCTCCACTGCTTAGAGACGAAAATTTCCGCCAAGTCGTTTCGGGAATCATGCACTTAGGCGTAACGCATTTTCAGTTAGGTAGGGCTAACGCGTGCGGCATCATGGGCGGCTTTAGGCTCGTCCAAATCCAGCTAGATGACATGCGCCCGTCACGAGAACGTAAGGCGACAACACGAAGGGCACGATCGGCCAGCACCCTCAGCGTCGAGGCGACTGTGTCACGACTTCCACGACTTCCACGACGGCCGAAGGCGAGCGTTGGCGCATTGAACAAGAGGTTGGCGGATTGCAATCGAGCAGCGCGTCGCAGGCTAACAAGGCTTGCAACCTTCGAGGAGCGCATTGCGAAGCAAAGCGTCAACTGAAAACGCCTTGCGCTTTTAACGTCTTCGACTTCCCGTATCCAAATAGTAGTAATTATCCATTAGCAAGCAAGACTCGGGGCGAGGTGGCGGCCCGGATTCCATGACGACACAAGGTTTCGCAGGAGTCGCCTCGTTGCATCGCCATCGTTGGAACGATGGCATCGAGCTTCGCGGGAGTCGTGAGGTCACATACGTCGTTATGGCTCTGAACGATGCTCTTTCGAGTCGGCGCGGCGGCCGCAGCGGACCGGTTTACTGCTAGCGGTTTACTGCTAAACGAAGAACGGTTCTCAACTTACTTCGACCTGGCGACTCACAAAGAAGCGCGTTCGATGCGTGAGCGCTTTCGATTCGCTGATCACTTTACATGCAGCTGCCTCACGCAGTATAATGTTGGGGCATCTCGAGATGCTTTGCACCGAAAGCCACCGCAGGAGGGCGATTGAACTCGCAAGATCCACCGGGGCACGATGTCGGAACGAGCGTAAGCACCTAGCGTACACAAGGTTGCGGCGTCGCTCGTTACCGAACGAACATACAGAAGGGGGCCGTGGAATTCCGCGGTCTCCTTGCTTTTTGCACTCGTTCGCAGAGCGTGAGGAAACGAACAGTGGGATAACACGCGGCACCGATGCTTCGCCGCATGTCTAATGCTTCCAAGATGTCGGCTACGTTACGCTGATGCATCGAATCCGTCATCAGAGGGGTGCATTGTTGTATTTAGCCGACGCTAGCCCGTATATTCCGGCGCCGACTTTCGTCGATCCGGGCGACACCGCGTGGCAGTTGACCGCGGCAACACTCGTCGGTCTCATGAGCCTGCCGGCACTCGCCATTCTGTACGGCGGTTTGGTCAAGAAAAAGTGGGCTTTGAATTCGGCTGTCATGTGCTTTTACGCATTTGCCGCGGTGCTCGTCGTTTGGGTGCTGTGGGGTTATAACATGGCTTTCGGCCACCCCGTACCCGGCCCGCTCGCGAATGTTTTCGGCGTCCCGGGGCCGGCACTGGGCGCCGACGCTGAGATGGGGCAAGCCGTGATTCCGCTGCTCGCGTCCGGAATGCCGCCGTTGCACTTCGCCGGTGCCGCAATGGTCTACTTCCAGCTCGTGTTTGCCGCGATTACCCCGCTCCTTATAGCCGGCTCCGTGCTCGGGCGGATGAACTTCAGGGCCTGGATGATCTTCGTTCCGGTGTGGAGCACGTTCGTCTATTCGATCGGCGCGTTTTGGATCTGGGGCGGCGGCTGGCTCGCGCAGCTCGGTGCTGTCGATTACTCTGGAGGCTACGTCATCCACCTCGCTGCCGGCGTCTCGGGTTTCGTTGCAGCAGCCGTCGTCGGTCCGCGACTGCTTGAGGATCAAAGCGATTTTGAACCGAATAATCTGATCATGGCCTTCGCCGGAGCCGGCATCCTATGGATGGGCTGGAACGGTTTCAATGGCGGCGACCCGTTCTTCGCAGGTGCCGATGCAGCCGCTGCAGTGCTCAATACGAATATTGCAACTGCCGTGGCAATGCTGGTTTGGCTCGGCCTCGACATGTGGGCGGTGAAAAAACCGAATGCGGTATCGATGATTAACGGCATGATCACCGGTCTCGTCGGTATAACGCCGGGCGCCGGTTATATGGACGGGTACGGAGCCATAGCCGTCGGTGTTGTCGTCAGTACGATCGCCTGGGTTTCACTGAACAAGGTTGGTAAACTGGCAATTCTCAAACGCGTCGACGATACATTTGGCGTCGTGCACACACACGGCGTCGCCGGCCTTATCGGCGGCTTGATGGTCGGGATCGTTGCGAATCCCGCGGTCATCGAGTACAACTCGATCGATAAGAAGACGAGCGACGTCTCGGTAAGTGGGCTGCTTTACGGCGGCGGTTTCGCCCAGTTTGGGCACCAGTTCGTCGCCGCAGCCGTCATCATAGCGTTCGATGCGGTTATGACGTTCATCGTTCTCAGACTGATCGGTCTCGTCGTTCCGTTGCGTGCGAGCAATCCTGATATGGTCGGAGGAGATCTGGCGATCCACGGCGTCGATCCGATCCCGCTCTACGCACCGCCTCCGACGTACAAGCCGACGGCGGGAGGCGCTCCCGCGAACTGATCGCGAAACGCTCGTTATACACGTGAGCCGAGTTTTAGGCGGATGGTGAGGCTGGCACATTCACTCGAGCGGGCGGGCATCTCCGCCTCAGTGCGGCTGCTAACTCCGTGATCTATGTTGCGACGAAGAACGCTGGCAAGCTGCGCGAACTGAGCGCGATTTTTCAGGACGCCGGTTGGCAACTGACGACGTTGACGGACTATCGCGACGTGAGCGAAGGCGATGAATCGTATTCTGCAAACGCGGCGCTTAAAGCACGAGCGCTGCGGGAGCAACTCGTCAAGCTGGGCATCGCTGCAGCCGTTCTCGGTGACGACTCCGGTCTTGAGGTAGCCGCTCTGGGAGGTAAGCCCGGTGTTCGTTCTGCGCGATACGGAGGCGAATCGGCATCATGGCCGCAGCGACGGTCGTTGCTCCTCGCCGAAGTTGCACGTGACGCCGCGGGCGATTCGAGCGCCCGTTTTGTCTGCGCGCTACACTATATTGCGCCGGACGGGCGCGAGACGCACGTCGTCTCCGACTATCCGGGCATTGTCGTTAAGCAGGAGCGCGGTGAGCGCGGATTCTCATACGATTCCCTATTCGAGTCGCCGGCGCACGGGCTGACGTTTGCCGAACTTGAGGAGGCCGAGAAAAACCGCATCAGTCATCGAGCCCGAGCAGCAGCGTCGCTTCTTCGGGCGCTGAAGGCAGAGCCGGAGATTTCTGATCTAAGCGGGAACGACAACGCGTGCGGGACGTAGCTCAGCTTGGTAGAGCGCCTGCTTTGGGAGCAGGAAGTCGCAGGTTCAAATCCTGTCGTCCCGATTCTGTGCTTTAGAGGAGGCGACGCCACGAGCGAGATTAACCAGATCAATGAACGAGGAACCTGGGACGTTTTCGGGCGAACCCCTACCGCGTCCGCGAACGTTTCTCGGCGAGTGCCGGGCGCCCGTGGTCTAATGGATAAGGCACGAGTCTTCTAAACTCGAAGATGGGGGTTCGATTCCCTCCGGGCGCGATCGTGCCGCGTGGTGATTGTAGCTCAGTTGGTTAGAGCGCTGGACTGTGACTCCGGAGGTCGCGGGTTCGAGCCCCGTCAATCACCCCATTAAAGCTGCTCACTTAGGCGGTTTTCTCGTCAGAAGAAGGCCCATCGGTTGCCATTCGGTTGCCGTCGCTCGGCACACGAAGGCGGCGGTCGAGCCCCGCGACGGCTGCGGCCTGCGCTCCGGTCAGCTCGTGGGCGTAGATATTGAGCGTCGTCGACGTCGCGGAATGGCGCAGGATCGCCGCGACGGTCCGGATATCGACTCCGTCCGCGATCAAGAAGCTACCGGTGGAGTGCCGCATACTGTGGAGAGAGCTGACTGCGAGCCCGGCGCGGCGAGCTATGCGCCTCACGGCGTTGCCGATCGACCCCGGATTCGCGTACCCGCCTCCCGGCGCCGCAAAGACGTAGCCATCGTCCCGATAGTGCTCCCCGGTCGCTTCCGCGTCCGCGTCCACGATCGTGCGTTGGATGTGTAAGGCTTCGATGGCGAGGTTGGAAAGCGCTATCGTTGCGATAAGGTCGGTCTTCGTAGCCTTGTACCAGGTCCGCTTCGGAATCTGCGCGATCGACCCGCGGATCGTCGCGGTGCGGCGCATGAAATTGACGTCCGACCACTTCAGAGCGCAGAGCTCGCCGCGGCGCAAGCCTGTCTGAAAGGCAAACACGACGAGCGGACCGTGCCGCGTCTTGCCGGCCTCTGCGACAAGGCGACTTGCATCCACCGCCTGATACGGGACGGCTTTCTTACGGCCGCCTCGTGGAGGCTCTACGGCGTCTGCAACGTTGCGCGCAACCAACTCGAGCCGAATCGCCCATGCGAGCATTCCGTGAAGCAGCGTGTGCAAGTGCTGGACAGAACGAGGAGCCAGAGCGCGGCCATCTTTCCCCCCGGCCCGCTGGAGATTCGCATAAAGGTCGGCGAGCTGAACGGGTCGCAGACGGTCAACCTTCGTTCCCGAGATCGGCGCGGCGTAAGCCCAGAGCTGACGGTACCGGTGAAGCGTCGTGCCGCTCAAATTGCGCGCCTCAGCGTCTCGCATGAAGCGCGCAAAAACCTCGTCCAGAGTCAGACGCGACGGTACGATGTCGAAGCCGTGGTCGCGCGCCTGCAGCGCCTCGCGCTCAGCCTTCTCGGCTTCCTTTTTCGTCGCGAAGGTCCCGAGCGAAGTCCGCCGCCGTGGAGCGTTCGCGCCGCCCTCTTGGTCGACGAGAACCGCCCAGCGGCCTGAGGCACGTTTGTAGATGCTCATTTAGTCGGCGTCCGAAGATTTACTGTGCCTAATGAGGGCGACGACATATTCAGATACTTGCGCCGGACGGCTCTTAGGGCACATCGAATCATCGGGGTTAATAGCGAGCGTCCTGCCGTTGGGGTACTGAGAAATAGACACGCCGCCATTCGGTAGTTCGACTCTCTCCATAAACCGTTTTAACTTCCTTTTTTGCACGGTCGTAACACTGCTAATGTAGTGTCGGTGATTCCCAGTCAGCTGCACTCCAGCATTCTCAGCTTCTCTTAGCTCCGAAGCCGGCACGTCAATTCGTTCCTCAAGACGTGCGACCTGATATTTACCTGAAGCAGCGTCTAGCCAGCGTTCAAAGTCGCTAAGCCACAACGTGTTATTTGAATTAATAACAGCTTCAACGGCGGCGCTTACTTGTCGCTGTCGTTTCTTTGAAATGCAACCTACATCAAGCAGCTGTCGCGCGATTTCGTCTGCAAGTGGCTCGACGGCGTCCGGGATAATGGCTGCCGCTATACCTTTGCGCCAGTTGTCCTGACGTTTCGGCGGAAGGTAAAGCGTCTCCAGAACAAATGACGGTGCTGCGCTATTCCACTGCGTAGCGTATGAAAAATCATCCTCTTCCCAAGAGTGACTCGACTGCCAGCGCTGCACGACTCTTGAGCGAAAGACAAGATGAATAAAAGCCGACGCGCGCTCCGGGGAAAGCGGGCGCTTCGGCGTTAACGCATTCGCAACGGCCCTCTGCATTCGCTCCCGGTCGCGGCCGACATCGATGGTTTTGCAAGGACATTCGCTTGGTAGCTGATCGTAAGCGTCTAAAACCTCCCGTTGCTTCGAAGTGACGCGACGATTGCACTTATGATCGGCCAAGTCCGCGTATTCTAATCCATAGGTCTTAAATGCGAGCTGCATCAAGGTTCGAAATTGCTGGGCATCAGCATCGCTAAGCCTGTTTCTCATGATCGGCATAGATCATGAGAATTGAGCAGTTTTCGTGAGAATCCTGTTCGCCGTAGAATTTGGCGCATGGATACGCATGGCGACCCACCGCAACACGACCCCGCGGTTACCGCCGTGGAGTCAATCGTAGCGGAATATCTTAAGCGTTTAGGACTCCACTTGATCGGCACGCAGCTCCACGACGAGCGCACCGTTTGCGACCGTCTTCACATTGGGCGAAGCACCTTCAAGATACTGACCCGTTCGGGTGCGCTACGTACGACGAGGATCGGAAGATCCTTGCGCGTCTCCGACGCCGAGATTGCAAGATTCATTGCGGAGCGCGAGGGGCGCGCCGCCTAACCTATACGAAGGGCCGCCAGCTTAACACCAGCAGCCCTTCGATTTTGGTTCCGACGCCAACCGGGACCAGGAGATACGATGCCCACGCCAAGCCATCGCGCTCACCCTAACGATAGCATAAATTCAGATCCTGAATCTACCCCGACGGAGCCGGAACAGCTACCTCGACCCGCTCGGCCCGATATTCGATACGTTTTCGGTTACGTCGGATTCATTCTTGGTACCGACGACCGCGATCGTCCGCCGAGCGAAGTTGCCGACGAGGCGAGGCCGCGATCGTAGCCGCTGGTGTGCGACCGCCTCAGCCGACCGCGCTCGGACCTATCTTTGCGAACATCCCGCATGAACTGTGTGAACGGACGCAGTGGGTTCTCTGGCGCCACACCTGGCGCGAAGATCTGAGAAAGTACGCCAAGGTCCCGTACCAACGCGAAGGCGTTCCGGCAAGTAGCACCGACCGCTCAACGTGGAGCAGCTTTGATGCGGTTGGCAACGGCACGATCTTTTTGACCCCCGTCGGCACGATTAACCTGACCCCTCCGGCAGAATAGAAGGGCCCCCCTCCTGAAGGTGGCGTTAACACAACGACCACTTCACTGAGGGGAGGGTAGCGTCCCGGGACGTGTGTAGAAGTACCGAGCTGAGTGAAGTGGTTTAGCTCAAGGTTGCTGCTACGTGCGGTAGAACTAAAATAGTTATCGTGCTAGTGGTTGCATTTGTCAAGCGATTTT
>JAABUX010001526.1_pt1 | contig 34686 bp, 36 predicted proteins | sample 5561851 | NCBI WGS metagenome assembly JAABUX01 (sample SAMN10711883, study PRJNA513361) | rock metagenome | isolation source: Antarctica rocks | place: Antarctica: Victoria Land, Richard Nunatak red sandstone | collected 2016-01-03
TAGGTGAGTTGGGCGCGTTGGGTGGGGGTTGTTGTTTTCATGTGGATTGAGGCGCCGGCTGTGTAGCCGGTTGTGGAGCGGCGGATTGTGTCTGCGGTTGGGAAGATGAGGGAGATTTTGGGGGTGGGGGTGGGGTTGGTTTTGTTATCGTTACTGGGGGTGGAGAGTGCGGGGAAGAAGGTGGTGGTTAGCCATTTTTCGCCTACGGAGGCGATGGAGGAGATTTGAGCGACGATGTGTGGTTGGGTGGAGTTGGCGGGTGCTGTGGAAGCGGATGGGGGGATGCGGCTTAAGATGTTTTTAAGACCTGGCCATCCCCAAAGGATTTCGGCTTGTGGGTCAAGACTTTGGAGCATCTGGCGACCGGGAACGCTGGCGATTAGGGCGCCTCGTACGGTGGTGAAGTCGTACGGCTGTAAGGATTTGATAAGGTCTTGCAGCTTGGATGGACCGTAGCCGCGGAGGTAGGCTAGAAGGTCGTGCTTGAATCTTGGGCCGCTGCCTAATGGTGGTAAGGAAGGCGTCGAGTTGCTTTGGTGGTGTAAAAGTGGTAGTAGGGGTGTTCTCCAAATGGCTTGAGACATGCTCCAGTCCCGCTCAATGAAATTCGCTGTTAGTAGAACGACTTGAGCCAGGTCGTCGTGGCGAAAAAGAATGATCATCTTGGTGTGATGCGTTCCGAAGGCTTCTGCCATATATGCTTTCACGACTTGGATATTGGGGTAGCGCCTGGCTCCATCCTGTCGTCGATTAGTAGACTGGCATGCGCAGTGAATATGGGACAGGGAAGTACGATGATACCAATGCCATTAGTGTCTTCGGCTTTCCAAGATCCGTGAACTACTCGAATTCGTATTGCATCTTGTGTGTCAGAGTCGAATTGCTGCCTGTGCATGTCAGCCGCGCTTTGTTGTCTTGTAGCTAAATGCCCACATGATGAAGTCGATGTCGAATAGGTAATTGAACAGCCAGCATTCTTTGATCATGGGGTCACCGAGTAAATCACTCAGCTTAAGAGTATCGATATTGCTAGACGCTGGCAAGTCTTCAATATGATTAAGGCGCATTGGAGATGGAATTATCGTTTCTGTCACGGATGACTTATTCGATTTGATAAAGGCACCATTTTTGTCAGCCTCCGGCAAAGCAGGTGGTCTCTTCTTAGCATCATCTCCTGTCAGGTCAGTTATCTCAGACTCTATCAAAAAAGTCTCTCTTTGGGCGTTCCTTTTTGGTGGAGGAGATATACATGGACCAATCATGGCGCCAGTAGTCTCTTGTTCCTCAATACTTCTTCGCCTCTTTCTGGTAAGGTACGCGTCCATGTTGACATTGAAATGGCATTCCCTTTGTAGAAGAAAAGCACACGACTCGCGGGAGTCCAGCTATGCATGTGACAACAAGGGCTCAGTACGCCCAAAACCGCGTCGAGATCAAGAAGAGTCGTCTGGCCCAATTTTCAGCAGAATCGATGAGTGACTGCTGTTTGACACTGTCAAGAGCTGGGCAACTCGAGGAAGAAATATTGTTGCAAGATAATCATTCGTCGTCACACCCTCGGAAGCTAACCTCGAAAGGTTGGATCGGCGCTAATTCGACTGGGACCAAACTACTCAAGGACCAGGGGCTTGGTCCCGCTAGCGCATGCTCAGGACTTTTGGGAACTGCCTCATATAAATTGCAGAACGTACGTAATCTGGTGAATGTCGGCAACGACTGCTACGCTATGTCCGACTGCGACAAATGTCGAGATCATCACGAATTTGCCGCATAGAAGTCAGCTTGTCTCTGGTAGGTTCGTTCTCGTAGCTGTTTTCAGCCACGCGTAGTTCGAAACTTGCCTCTTTGGACAAATGTGCACCATGTCCGGGCTTGCGTTGCCGCACGTTCTTCATGTAGATTCGCAGGCAACGAATGTGATCATTTGATTTTTCCTCCTCTACTACAAAGGTCTTTCATAGCTGAGCATCCACTCTATGCTCAGGCGTTGGTCAGCGGAGAAAGGGTGAACAGGCCTGTATGGGCAAAGGAAAGCTCAATGGTTTCCAAGGATTTTCCTCTTGTCTCGGGCATCCACATTGCAAGAATGATAACCGTAAACGATGACAAAGACCCGAATAGAAAATAAGCGCCATATGCGGAGTGAGCAAGAAATATGGGGGTCGCGAAGGCAACAAGCCAATTGGTCAACTGAATGAAGAGGTCAGCACCATTTCCTCGGCCGCCTTGTTGTCAAGATCCTGGGGCTCTACTCACAAAATTCAAGCCTTGGGCAATACTGTTGGCTGCTGCCCTGGTTTCTGCGGGCTGTATCTCGCTTGCGTAGATCTTGCCCACTATCCCCCAAGTCGAAACATACAGCAGAGCGAACACGAAGATCAAGACAATCACGAACCACCGGCCAGCGCCACCTGCGGGGTGTACACTCTTCGCAGCATACAAAATACCAATCACGTACATACATCCGGCGAGACCCACGCCTCCTACGATCACCGAGGTTCTACGGCCCCAACGGTCAGCATAGAGTGTTGCGGGAATGGAGATTGCCAGCATGAGGATCGCAGACAGGCCGGATGCTAAGAACGAGGCTGTTCCGTTCGGTAAACCAGCTTGGACGAAGAGTATTGGTGCGTACTTCGGAAGCAGATAGGGTCAGTGGTATAACGGGTGTTGTGTTCTTCTAAAACCTGAGCTTGGCTTACATAAAGCACTCCATCAATGCCACACAACTGGATCATCCCGAGGATAAACAGACCAAGGCTAGTCCTCACACGGTATCGCCGGTGAAAAACAGAACTTAAACCTTGCCACAGTGATAGTCGGGACCGATCTTGACTAGCCGTGGATAAGATGTCCTTTTCCACTTCTGCTCTTGCCAAGGTTAGGCGCTCGGCTTCGCGCATTGCATCATCGCGTCGGCCACGAAGGAGTAGCCAGCGTGGAGACACAGGCAGAAACAGGCAGCTAATCGCCAAGCCAACAGCAAGAGCGGCCTCAAAAATGAAGGGTAGGCGCCACGAGATCGAAGATGCAATGTGGATAGTCCCGTAACAGGTGAAGTATCCGGCGCATATACCCGCCGTGGCCATGAATTGAGGCACCGACACTAGCATGCCACGTCGTGCTCGTGGAGCGATCTCTGTTATGTAACTGGGATGTTTTGCATCAGTCCGTAGCAGTTGCAATTGAGGACGTCTTCTCACATTGAGACATTGGTCAGCCACAGGCCCTCACCAAGGCCAGCCAGCGCACGCCCAACCAGCAGCATGGGCAGATGGACCGCACCGCCTTCGAGCGCGGATCCAACACAGAAGATCGATGCACCAACAAGGACGACGCGGAGATGGCCAAAGCGATCCGCCAGCTGACCGGCAAAGAATGCAGGAGGTGCGCCCATCAGGAGCAGGAAAGAGACGGTGAATCCCTGCATGAGTGGTGAGAACTCCCCAAATACTTGGGCAAACTGAGGCATTGTGGTGATGGCTCCGATCGAACCGGTATCGTATCTAACGTCGCACAGCAAGTCTGAGTTCCACCCACATAGTCCAGATAGGATACCTGCAAAGGCTTACCCATTCAGAAATCCGCCAATGGAAACAACGACCGTAGAAATCAGGTATGTCGGCGGGTGGACGATGCGGTAGAGCCAGCCAGAGCCGTTCCTCCTCGGAGACAAAGCCATGGCACGCAGCTCGATAGGTGCTATCGCGTACGAATCTTGAGAAAGGAAGATATGACATGTATGAGTGAGAGATGATGCAGCAATGGGATCATTCTACGCCGTCAGTGATCGGCGATGAATTGACCTGTTTGGCCCTATGGACATACCTCCGTCTATCCTCTCGTTCCCCTTTCCACCACCACCGGACTCCTACCCCTTCTCTTCCTCCTTCCTCTCACGCCTCTCTCCATCACCTTTGGTATAATCTCTGCCCCACCCTCCTATACTACCTGATCTACCCTACCCTACCCTACCCGTTACCACACAAAAATCCACCATCGATTGTAGCCTTGATTTTCCAAATGGCTACCTCTTCTTAATATATCTCTTATTAGTCCTACCGGTCCTCGGCTTGTCTAGAATGGGATTCTGGTTTAATGTGACGCTTCTCCGTACAAGTTACCAAGATTGTGGTAGCGATAGAAAAGGGTAGGATTTGTCTTGTCGTCTGATATTGTTTGCTACTATGATTCCAACGCTAGTCCAATTACCCCTCATTACTTTAGCGATGTTCCGCATGCCAAGTCCAGCCCTGCCGTCCTTGCCGCTCAAAGCCACAGGCTTGATTTCAGGGTCCAATCCCACTTGCGGGGTCCAACATCTTGTGTCACCCTCCCTCAGCAAACACCGATCTTCTTCGAAACCCCCATATAAGAAGACACACACAAATCCACATACAGTCGCAAACATGGTCACCCAATCACCCGCCTTCAAGACAGCCGTCACCGACTCCCGCAAGCTCAAAGCCAAGCCCAACAACGAGGAGCTCCTAGAGGTCTGCAGCCATCCTACTCTATTTTATCCTAAGATAAACAGTATTTAGAGTACAGGCTGACATTTATCTCGGCTGCTCCAGCTCTACGGCCTTTACAAGACAGGAACGGGCGAAGACTTCAGCAAGGCGGTGCAGCCTGGTGCCTTCAGTTTTCAGGTTCGTGCCACGTCCACCCTCATCCATATATCATCGCCCCATTGCTGCAATCAATACCTCCGGGAGACAAGCGCTCATACTGATGTGATCTTGCCTGCATACAGGAGAAATACAAGTACAATGCCTGGAAGAAGGTTGTCGATGCCAAGACGAGCCCTCAGGATGCGCAGAAGCAATATGTGGACCTAGTGACGAAATTGAAGGGGAGCTATGGATTTGAGGGATAGGTGGGGAAGATGTGGTAGATAGAGCGGAGGTTGGAGAGGTGATTATTGGGGTCGTGTCGTGATGAGTGGGGGGGTGGATCTTTGGATGTGCGAGATGGCATGCATGCATTCTGATAGCTGGAATGGAGTGGTGGGATATAGGAGGGGATCGGACATACGACAATATCAATACACATACATTCACCCTTAAGCTAGGACACTCCGTCTCCGAAATCGCAGCCCTCAACCTCCAATAGGTTTGTAGTTGTAACACACAGTACCCGGAGAACCATTGCTAATCCTCGAAGTAAACTATGTCGCTTTTCAAAATCCTCCCTCTTCATACTGCCATGCTGGAACCGAAGGAAAGGTAATTGCCTGCAAAATCCGCCCACTCAATTAAAACAGTCTGCACGCACAGCCATAGAAGATTCAGTCAGTACAGAATGGGGTTACTGTCCCCAGTTGTGCATTCGGCGCAATGAAGTTTCCACAATAGGTATAATTGCGATTCGAGACCTCAGGATCAATCTGCTGTAAGCTCTTCATGTAAAGAGGGACTCCATTCGGATTGTTTTCTTTTGGTTATAGCGTTTCGCTGTCCGGGTGGTTTACCTGGATACGCTTGAGCTTGCGTTTGTGGACTGGTGTTAAGCAGGGTGATTGTGGTTTTTTGTGTGGAACGATGAGGAGGAGAGGAGGGAAGGGATGAGGGAGTAGAAGATTTGTAGAATATGACAAATGGATGAAAGCATAGTCGATAACGGTACCACGCGAGACTTACTTTGAATGTGACGATATATCGTTGAAGATAGTTAGTTGCACAGCTATGTATCATTATTGAGCGGATATAGTTACAACCAATCGTTATAATCCCGGTCTCACTATATAACAACGTGTCGTTTGCACAAGGTACTATCGTTACGGAAGGTATAACCAAGCTAGAAGATTACATAGCTGGCAGAATTGTATTTGAACCGGGTTTGGTAACGTCTCGACAATGCAGAAAATGTCGTTGCTATGTGTCAACCCAGGATCTTGTCACGATGATCGGACGACTGATATCTGAAATGGTAGTGGCTAGAAGCAGGCTTTTCCCGCATCCAGTCAACCCTATCGAACTCCCTTGCCAACGATTTCTATGACCAGTGGTTGCAGTTACTGAACCCGACGATAGCAGTGCGTAAATGGGTTGTGTACCTCGACCCTGTGGAAATACCGTGACAGCCCCACGGAGTTCTTTTCAGACGTCTGTTGCTACATGATGCGGCTACTTTCGTGGAAAGTGCTCGGTTCTGATCGGGCCCGTTATAGCATACTCCACTGTAGTGGTCCCGCTGTCGTTGTCACTTGCGTGCTCGGCTTCTGTGTGTTCGCGATGTCTATGAGCGAGCTGATGGTGAGATCAGAAGGTAGATACTCACCTCATGGAGATTTCCTGAGTACCATCTGGCAGAGGTTTCTTGGCATCTTGTACACCCTTCGTAAAGCTTTCATCTCATCTCTAACATCATCAGGTTTTCCTCTGCTGGTGTAGATCGATTCCCAGGAGCATTATAAGGTCAAAGATTCCCATTTCAGGCAACTACGTCCCAACTCATCGCTTCGCATGTTTGGATACTGTCTTAGGCTGCTTGTGACTCATTGGGAATTTGCTATGCCCTCTGTAAACCACGCATCCTGCAGTAGCTCCTTGGCCGACGGTCTATCTCTTGGGTCCAGCTGCATTAGTTTGCGGATAAAATCCCGATCGTCCTTGGCGATTTCCAGGGAGGAAGCCATCTCGAAAGGCGTTCGCTTCTTTACTGATTCGGTAATGATTGTGAGCGTATCGAGTCTATCATCATCCGCAAGGCTTGTATAGCTTAGTGGAAAAGGTCCAAAATATTTGTCTTGCCGTCTCAATACCTCAATAGGATATGCCGAGTCCGTCGGGTCGACGTCGAAAGGCTTGAAAATATGCCAATTCTGTCCCCATACCAGAGTTATAAGCTTCACAGAGTCAGTAGACGGAAGCCATTTGCTAGTGTCGCGGAGGTGGGCCTTACGGTAGCGCCCAAAGACCAAATATCTGTGGCTGGACCTCATATAAGGTTTAGCATCGCTTCAGGACTCCGAAAGATAGTTGCTCCAATGATGTGCTCTTCGACGACGGAATCAACGTGTGTGCTATCTCCGCAATCCGCCAACTTAATGTCGCTGAAGCGACTTTCACTGCTACCAAAGTTGACGAGTATGTTATCAGGTTTGACATCTGTTATTAGGAGTCAGCTGTTGTATGGTGACATATTGTTGCCGTTACTTTTTCACGTACCCGTATGGACAATCCCCTCCTCGTGCAAAGCTGCGAGCGCTTGTAGGACAGCCTTTGCGATATGCTTGATTTCCGAGGACTGAAACCCTTTTGCCGCTGATTCGATCAATAAATTGCTGTCAAGGTGTTCCAAGACTAGCAAAGGAGGATCTTGAACCTCGTCGATCAGACTACGGAGAGATGGTATGGCTTGGAAATGCTTAAGGATATCGCGCTCGTTACTAAGGAGATGATACGGTGCGGCTTTAACAATGACATTCTGGCTCGTCTGTGTATTACTGCAGCATATCAGAAGGAGCGTACCAAGAACGTGTAAATGATGAGAGTCTTTACACAGCCCGGCACACGTTTTGATGGAGTTGCGTCGAAATCAGATAGATGCCGTAGATGCCATTCACTTGACTACCAATTTGCATGGATACAGTGGAAGCCATCCGTTGAAACACCTTTATCGCATAACACAAAGCAAGGTCTAAGTTGCGGGGTGGCTTATGTGGGTAGGCTTTCCTTACTGGTTGAGCCCAGCTGTAGAAGTAATTCTCATAAGGAGATTATCGGATCAAGGCTTCGTTGCCTGACAATCATGGTGTAGCTGCGACGTCCATTACCAACAGGTCGAAAACTTTAGAACTTTCTATTTCCTGTTGTTGGAAATAGGCCTCTAGCCCCATCGATACTAGCGTCTAGGCTATCGAGTACTAGTTCTGATAGTATTTTTGGTATCTTGGCCGATTTTGATTAAAAAAATTAGATATAGTCTGTAACCTTCCAATATAGTCCTTGCTGTAAGGATATCCCCTCTAATCGGGGCCCCTTGAGTCGCACGCTCCTAGGGGTAATCAGCCACTAGTCATTACCAGCCACATGTCGCATGGGTAAAATGAGGTCCCTAACAGCTATAGAATGACCTCTTACCTACTAGGATTTACGAAATTTAATTATAATAAATTATAGATACCTTCTTCATATCCTTTAGAAGGGCTATAGCCAAAAATAATAAGGAATCTATGCAGAACGATATATGGCTGGTGACGACTAGTGGCTGATTACCCCTAGGAGCGTGCGACTCAGGGGGCCCCGATTACAACGATACGATCCTGCGCAAAAGTTATATCGTTACGGAGTATGGCCCGGTCTGACTGAATGATCCCTGTATTAAGAGGCGCTAGCAAACATCGCGTACTTCAAGTAATCAATCACGACGCGTCAATATCATCCTCCAACACAATTTGGCGTCTGAGTGGTCGCGCAGACGGCTTGCTGTAGGATTCCTGAGCCACCATGTCAGCACTAGTCCTAGCACAGGAACGCAAATTACCATCCTCACCATCGATGAGCTTCCCGTATAGGGAAGTCTCTTCCCTTCAACGCGTCAACTTTGAAAACGGTTGATGAGCGGCGACAATTGAAAACCTTCAATTGGCCCTGCATCGACCATGGATGTCTTGGATCTAGCACTCGTGGGAAAAGCAATATTCGTGCTCCTTACTGGGCTTGTTGTGAGCTTCTTTATCACTTTATACAAGCGTCGCCGCGCGCTCGATGGCCTGGTACGCAAGACATCATGCTGCAAATACTCATCTAACGCCCTCTAGCCGAAACCACCATTCAGCTTCCTGTGGGGCAACCTTCCCGCAATCGGCGAGGTTATGGCCTCCCTTCCAAAGAACGCTCACCCACATATGATGATCCACTACCTACGCATTAAATACAACCTGCCTCCCATTTTCTACATAGACACGTGGCCGTTCGGACATCCTATATGTGCAATCATCGATCCAGACATGGCAAACCAAATTACAGTGCAAAATTCTCTCCCGAAACACGTAGCGCTTGTCGATATGCTCCGCCCGCTGACTGGGTCGGAGAACTTGGTTACAATGAACGGGCCAGAGCATAAGATGTGGAGGGCTATATTCAACCCTGGATTCTCAAATGCCCATATGATGAGTCTTGTGGATGGAATAGTAGACGACGCTTTGGTTTTTACAGAAATTTTAGCAAAGCACGCGACTGGGAAGGATATTTTTTCACTGGAAGATGCCACCACGAAAGCTACTGTAGATATAATTGGTAGGGTTGTACTGTGAGTATACGTTGACGACTACATTGATGCAACTGCTCATCGCTTTGCCCAGAGATGTTCGCATGCACGCTCAGACTTCGGAGAACGACTTTGTGTCAGCTTTCCGGAACCAGGTGACATGGCTTCCTCGAAGTAACGAGTTTAATCCCTTCCGCATCTTGAATCCTCTGCGTCCTATCGTTTTCCAGTACAACAAATGGAGAATGGATAGGTTCATTTCGACGGTGATAGACGAGCGATTTACTGCCCGTCCAGGGTTTCTGGAAAAGGAAACGGAGAACAAAAGGAAAAGACCTGTGATCGATCTAGCTTTGAGTGCCTATCTTAACGACACGAATAGTACTACCATTGATGCTACATTCAAACGAGTTGCCATGGACCAGATCAAGACCTTCATGTTTGCAGGCCATGATACGACAAGCTCGACCATTTGTTATGTCGCCTATTTGCTGTCCAAGCATCCAGACGCTCTGCAACGAGTGCGCCAAGAGTACGATGATGTCTTTGGGACGAATGTCGAGCACACTGCGGCTGCTATAAAAGAGGATCCATATCTCCTGAACAAGCTCCCATACACAGTCGCTATCATCAAGGAGGTCCTGCGACTGTTCCCGCCGGCCAGCAGTATCCGTATGGGCCTTCCTGGCCGTTTCCTACATTACGATGGCAAGCAATATCCTACTGAAGGTGAGTGAGACGAGTAGAAGGTCGATCCTTAGCAGCCTACTGCTGTGAGTATGTTATTGAAACCTACTTAGGGTTCATGGCATGGCCAGTCGGCTACGCTCTTCATCGAAGACCCGAATATTGGCCAGAGCCGGAAAATTTTATCCCGGACCGATGGCTCGTCTCGGAAGGAGACCCGCTCTACCCTGTTAAAGGCACCTGGCGTCCTTTTGAATTCGGTCCGCGACACTGCATCGGTATCGAGCTTGCCATGATCGAGACGAAGGTGATCATGGCGCTCATGTTGCGATCATTTGACATAAAGCCCGCTCACGAGGAGCTCGGTATGAGCACGGCGAAGCCAGGAGTGGCTACCACACCAGATGGGGAGAGAGCTTACCAGGTCCTTATGGCAACCGCGAAGCCCGTGGACGGCATGCCCACTAGAGTTATCAGAAGACCGGGAGCGGCCAGCTAAAGCGAACGACTTATGGTATCTGCAGGGATTGCTGTCATTCGCGGACTCAGCAAGTATCGAACTCTAATCCCCTAAGCTGTACATGTCTCTATCACTCACGCAGCCCGTCGCTAGCTGTACATTCCCCTTGTCCGATGTTTTTTGAGGCGATTATGGCTAATTAAGGGTTTGGATCAGGCCGTCGAAGGGGTGAATCGCATGTTTGTGTGGACATAGAAGTCGATAAGAAGCAGAGACAATGCGATTGTTTGGAATTTATGGGCCGTGGAACGGTTTTCCACACCGACGAACGATGGACATGGAACCTATCCCATATCCTGGCAGGGCACTCGTTTCCGGCATTGCCATTCAGCTTCATCACTCGATCCTCTTACACATAGCTGGACGGCAACGCCGCCTCCTATGAATTCCATTCCCATCGTGCATTAATATTGAAAGATGTTCCACGATCATCGAGTGAAAGCTCATCGCAGATCAGTATCAGCGGCCATACTCGTCAACGCACAAAATCAAGTAGCGTATCTAATATAGCAGACGACAATACGATATCTCTGTAGATACTGCTCGGTCAGATGCTTCTCGAGAAGCTCACCATCGCAAATATGAGAGACATTGCAGCTGATGAATCATGTTCCATCCGTTACGAACTTTACTTTCCGGGACCACATCGAGATATGCCCATGAACGTCCCCTGTGGCCACATCTTTGGCGGTAATTGTAAATAGCTACGGATATCGAGCGTCAAAGAGACCAAGAGCTGTCCGATGTGTAGGAATCGAATGGTGGAAGGGAGGACATGGGAAGAGTAACGTGCATTGGAGGCTGTTAACGTCTTTACAGGAAGGCAACCATGAGAAGGAGGGTCCTGGTAAAGAGATGCGGAGCAATGGGCACTCAAGGCGGAAAACCTCTGGCAACTAATCGGCAAAGACCTAGGACCCGAATCCCAAACTATCGAAAAGGTACGTGATTGGATTATTCGCGGAAGTAGGTACAGAGAGTCAGTCGGACTAGGAACGGTGTATTACCTTGACTTTCTGCGCCAGGAGTATAACATCACCTCATTTACATTTAGCAGAAGCGCTGTTGAGGGTTACAACAGATCGTGCACGGGTTGGGATGCTATCGATGGTCATGATGGCATGGGACCTTTTTCGTACCGGGTGAAGATCAGTACGTACCTTTGGCTGGCGCGTCATAACCGTAAAACTGAGGAACAATACGAGCGGTTGCTGGAGATTATTAAAGTGACGGCAGGGATAGAAGCAACAAGATGGGTAACATTGGGATCGGAAAATGAAAGTCTAGCTATGGCGAATAGTCTAGCATCTTTCTGCGTCGTGGAATATCATCTAGGCTATGATCATCCCATATATCTTGCATACATCCCCACCAACATCTTCTCTCACGTTCGTCCCCAAGCTCTTTTCCAAAATACCGTCCAGAAGCTGGCTCTCTTTGTTTATATGATCCAAAGCGAGTCAATAAAGCAAGGGAAGATGGAGTAGGTGGTGTTTATTAATTCACGACATAGGATTGGAGCAGTATCAATTCAAGCTGATGGGTTAGTAGGCTGGATGGTGTTTTAGCGATGTACTTCTGCACAAGTATCCACAACCTCTTCCTTGCCAAGCGCTTCACAAAAGGGGCATCTCGATCTTCTAATAATGAGGAGGAGGAGGAGGAGGAGGAGGAGGAGGAGGAGGAGGTGAATGTACTGCGATGGTCTCATTGGGGATACTAGATGTGATATATGGTCTTTGATTATGGCAGTTTGGAAAGGGGATGCGGATGGAGATACTCTAGTGGAGAGGTCGGTAGAGGGATGTTTTGATGTGTGTGAGAGATGAAGAGTGGATCTTGAATGCTCTGCGAGTACTTTGGAGTGGGTATCTTGGCCCTAGCATCAATTATGTTCTTGTTAAGATAGAATGGTTGGCGGGGGTATACAGCAATTGTATTGATGGAGATAGGTTTCCGGTCGAGCATGGCATACTGCTATGGAATTACCGCGAAGTTCGAGTATTGACTAGCAAAAGGGGTTTATACCGCTTATTATGCTAAAATGTCGCATATTGGCCTTTTGCACTGGCAAAGCCTTTGGGGTGATACTGTAGTTGGCGGACGAGATCAGATCATAGATCATTGTTTCGTAGGATGATATTCTTCCATTGATATATCGGTATTACGTGAGTAAGGTTAAGACGGGGCGTTTAGTACTTTGATGGGGTGGACGACCCCGTATGCCCGCGTGATATTGGAGATAAGTGTACTTGTAGCGTACATTTCGTCCTGCGCCCTGCTGAGGACACTCACTGCTAGGCATCCACGAGGCGAATATCCCACTCCGCACATAGCTTTTACTTTCCGATTGGCCCACAACCCTCTTCTGTCTCTGAGTAACGATTTCTCTGAGTAACGATTCTACACTTCAAGGCGTTATGCTTTCTTGGCCAATGCTGCACCAAGTGGACCCAGTGCTAAATGGAAAAAGGTCCTTTCCTCGAACCCGAAGAACAGGTCTTTCGAGGACCAATTGAATCTTTCACATGACTCCTAGGGAGTCTGGCCGAAAGCGCCAATAAGCCTGGTTTGAGTCAGAAAGAATCGATGAACGCCTCGGGGGCTTCCCCACAAAAAAACGTTACACAAAAATTGGCTTTATTTGCGTAGCGCGCTTGGGGTGAATAATAGGGAACATTCGGGCTAAGTGACTCACTGAAGTCCACTTTATAGTCCAGCGATGAGTGCCTGTTCTTCGAAAAGCTTGACATAGACAAATTTTGACCAGTATCTGCCTGACTGCAAGAATCTTCAAGACTCTCCGCACTTCTTCAATCACTTGACTCTTCAGTCTTAATATCTATACAACATAATCTCATCTGGAGAAAGCCGAATTCAAAGCAATATAATCTCAATCAACAGGATTTCGATCATGTCAACCGTCGTCAGCGCTGCAAACGCTAGGTTCCTCGCGAACCGACTCAAGGCTCTGGACATCAACAAGCTGGAGCACGGAGCTGTGTGTAACATCTGCCAGCAGCCATTCTTCAGTCCCGATCTCTTCGAGTTCCCCTTCGCCACACCATGTGGTCACGTATTCGGAAATCACTGCCTAATGAAATGGCTTGCTGGTGGGAAGGAGATCAAAGATTGTCCTTGTTGTCGTCGATCGATCCTAAAACATATGACCGATGAAGAAGGTTCCCAGCGAGCAATGCTCGAGGAGCTTGACATGCATGGACCTCGCGAACCGATACCGGATGATCAGTCGACGTGGAACGGTCGGATCAAGTACATGCTCAGCGACAGCGGAAGGGACTGGGCCGTGGAAGCCGAAGAGCTCTGGAGGATCTTTCTGGCCGAGCTTCTCGAGTCGCTGGACGCCATCACGACTGCCGAAGAGTGGATCAGCGGTCACGGTGTCATCGTTCGCAAGTTCCTCAAGCTCGCGACGGTGGAACGATTCTATGAAGTGATGGATACCGGTCTGGCCCACGGATTCATCAGCGCCAGACCGGTGTTCGGTATCTCGGATACGAAGGCCATGCTCCCGCAATCCTATCAAGCACTATGTGAGCGCCTGGATCGACCTTTCGAGGATGCCACTGTCCTCGGTCTGGATGATCAGAGGCTTGTGAAACCTCTCTTCTTGGAGGCCACTGAGGATTGGTATGCCTTCCTGGCCGATTGCCATCACAGATTGGAAAAGCGCTATATGAAATTGAACGGGGATCTGACGATTGCATTCAAGCAAGCCTGGTCATGAGCTCTGAGGGACCAAAATGTGAGAAGCCGAAACTCCGTATACTTGGGTAGAAGTGCTAAAACTCCACGCAGTATGTTGTGTGAAGTACTGGTTTCCATGTGTATTAGTCTTTGGGTGTTCTGGTTCTTATGTGGTACATGTCATGACTTTGATGGAAAGCTTGTGGCAATTGCGTTGGGTCAATGGATAGGTTCTAATGGAATTTGGTTTCATTTTGTATTCTTTGATACTTCGTTGGGGTCCATAGACGGCCGAAGTTGACGGCCCTGCTTCCTCAATGCTTTCATCCGCTCACTTTAGGATCCTGCTTGAGCTCGTGACCTTATAGACATTGGTTGGATAGTCAGACACTCGGTGAATTAAGGTGGTTAGCGTCGCTAACGCTAGCCGCTTTAATGTGCGCTTGACTCGAGATTTCTTGCTGGCGATACTTATTCCCAAAAACATTCTGGCAGTTTGGCAGCTTCTGACAATAATTGCATTATGGAACTGCTTCGGTGTTGAATTGAATAGGACGTTGAGGGTTCCTGAATCCGTGCATTGCACAAAGTACTGCTCTTCGACTCGGAAGTCTAAGTTTTTGAACGTTACTATCACTGCCTGCCGATAAAGCTTTGAAAGACCACGCTGATTCCTACTCCATGTATACGCAGATGTTTCATCGCCCCCGATAAATCTTGATAAAACTGCTGAAGCTTTTGGGAGACCATCAGACCAGCGTTGTAAGATGAGGTCGTGCAACACGAATTCGTAGGACGCGGAGATGAAAATGACACTTCCTTCCGCTGGTGCGGTCATACTTATTCTACCAACAAAACAGATCTAATGTTCGCCGAATCTACCTCATACCCACCAGTGTCAAGGCGGTCTATAGCGGCCGCTATGTTGGTCTAGTGCCTGAAACGCGTTTCATGACTAGGTATTCGCGCAATACTCGCCGCTTGTACTTGGTATGACTCTAAATTTTTTAGATGGCATGGTGAAAGACCATGATCTGGCGAGTGATGGGAGATAGTGACCAGGCTGTCGTACTCGTGGTGTGCCTTCAGATCTCTCATATATATTGAATTCCATCTAGCTCGCGGCTTCGACCCCGTCGTGTTTCGTATAGCAGAAAAATTCGTCGACTGGGAGACTGCGCATCCCATCCTAACGCCTTGGCCGGCGTCTGGTCTCTCTGAAGCACTCTATCGCTCTCCCATCGTATGCTATTGTGATAACAGTCCCGCATCCTTGTTCAGAGCGTGAGGCTAGAAACGTGCGCTTCTTCCTCCAACTCGAAACATAGCTAGTGTCCGTGCATCAAAAGAAGTTCATAAGCGCAAAACACTCTGTCTAGTTGCCTATATTTACCATTTTACGCTCCTGCGTTCGTTGCTATCGTTCCCATCGTCACATCTCATCTCGAGTTTATAATACTTCTTCCCCCCACACCCAATAAGGCGCCTAGGCCAAATCACCATGCGTGGCCTCGCTTGTTCGGTTTTCGCCTGCGGAACACTTCTTCTTTCGACAGCAGCTTTGCCGGCGCCAGCACCATTGTCCAGCCTTGATAATTCGTGTACTGGTGGTTTGTGCAGCGACGGCTCTGCTTGTGTTGTTTTCACAGATTGCACCACTAGAACAGTTTCACAAGCTGAAAAGAATCGCAATGTCGGTACCTCGTTTGTCAGCGTCTTCCTTATCCACTGACCGCCATCCTAGCTCCCCGTCTGCTCCAACACGGATACGAAGACCAACAAGCCGTTCACCATACCAGCTGACTTTTCTTCTATGCAAGATTACTGCGTTACAAATCTCCAGGCTACATGTGCTCTCGTCCTCCAATTCCCAGTGGGCACACCAGGAGAGGGAAATCCTGGAAATTGTGGCAATGCTTGCACTTGCGACAATAGCAACTGTCCAGCGGTGCCACCCTCTTGTCACGACCACAAATGTCAGGGCATAGTGGACCGACGTGGGAGCAGTCTCGGGACTTGTTCAACAGGAAAGACCAGTAATCAAGGGGGTTGTGCTTGTGACCCTTCACTACTACCAACCGCCTTGAATTCATATGGTGGGCCGAATCCGATGCCGCCGAGGGTTCCGGATGGTTTGCACATGAGTTGATGCTTAGCTATTCACTTGTACACTATGTATGTTCTCGTCACATTGCGATGGAAGATAGATTCGCATAATATGGGCCATGAGGGCATGGGTTTCTGCTATTCGTCTGTTGCTGTTTGGAAACGCTCGAGCGGTACGCATATGCATCAACAAGGTCTCGAAGTCTGAAATGAAAAGTCATATGGTGAGCATTGGCGTGCATCGATCCTAGGATCGAGGATTGGAGATGTCAAGGTTTTTTTTGGACTTGTTTGGGTACTATGAAGCGTTTGTACTACCAACCAAATTGTTGTTCGTAAGGTATTCGCCCTTGCAGAGACGCGTGCCGAAGAATGCGAAAGTTTCTCTCCAGTCCATAGAAATCGAATGGGAGCGCAGATGTGGTGCTCACTTCGCTGGAAACCCAAAGCATCTTCTCTCAATTGTGACGAGCGATATCGAGGTTGCGATAAGCATACGTGAACATTGACCATACAATTCGCGGAAGATTTATAAGATAGTAAACCCGGGAGCTTGGCCTTCGAGTAATCTATAGCCTTTGTTGATCGTCAAAGGAGGCTGACCAATTCTTCACAATTGAATTAAGGGGTGTCGCTTATACACCCACCTGCTACATGCGATGGGTATGGTGGCCAAATGCCTGGTGCAATGAGATCCAAATAAGTGGAAAACGGATGCATGGAAGAGTGGCGGTGGGGGTTGGTATCCATAGGCTCATTCTTCTGATACAAGAGGAAGAGTCTCGTTGGTGGCGGAATACTGGTAGACAAAAGACATGGTCGACCGAGGCGAATTCTTGTTGGTAAAGGAGGCCGAGCAGAGGTACACTCTGCTGCTGTAAGGAGCCATGCAAGGAGTCTTGGGAGACTCTAGGGCACTCTTTTCCCTACCCTTGCTGAACCTCCTGTAGCACCTTTTCAAAGTTGCCAACGTCATGGGCAAATCGTCCGAGGAACAAGCCATCAAGACCTGCTTTCAGTGTCGCCCATGTACCAGGTTTTGCACTGCCACCGTATAGTATTCTGGCCTCCCTCGTGCCCTCCTTCTCAATAAGATTTCTTAAGCTTTTGGCGACTGCAAGAACATGATCTGCAGATGCGGGCTCCTGAGCTCCAATTGCCCACACAGGCTCATACGCGAAGACGATGGGGGCATCCCCTGGTATAGCTTGCAAGATCGTCATGATCTGAGGAGAGCACTCTCTGATCGCTATACCGACGCCTTCCGACATGATATTGCTCTTGTCCTTCTCTCCGATGCAGACCAAAGGTATCATGCCATTCCGCACAGCTGCTTTCGCCTTCGCTGCTACCACGGCGTCGGTCTCATTGAATGGCGCACTACGTCGCTCCGCATGCCCTAAAATCACCATCGAGCATCCCATCTGCTTCAGCATCAGCGGCGAGACTTCACCAGTATGAGCGCCAGTATCTTCTGCGTGACAGTTTTGCGACCCGAGTAGGACCTGCGGTGTAGCTTTCAGGATATGTGTGGCCGCCTCCATGCATGGGTAAGATGGAATGATGAATATGCCTGTGGGGGAGTTGGCAGGAGGGGCGATCTTGGAGACCGCGGCGACGTACGAGGTGGTGGTTGGGAAGTCGAAATACATCTTGGTATTGACGCCGACGAGTCGTTTGGGAAGACTTGGAGAGGCCATTGTGCAATGGTACCTCGATATCAGTTGCACCTGTGGTGTGCGGGCGAAAGGGACGGTGATATCATGGGATGCTCAAGTGTATCGATCGTATGTTGTAGACTTGATAGAGGTGAGCGGCTTGCAGCTTGCAGACTGGCGCACCCTCTACGGAGTATTCTGTACAATATTATGGATCGAGCCAGCAACCTGTTACTCCCTGCAAACCTGAATTTGGTAATATGATAGTTTCTCTCATTGGTGCTACGATGCTATGATGTTGCTATGTACTGCATGGGTTATATGGCGCTATTGGCTCGACATGATTCCTTATAGATGACTATGGGGAGGTCGTTACTTGATGCCTGCTGAGGTTCAGCAAGCTATTCTCGGCAGCCTGGACTCTTAAAGACCAGACATACCGTTGGCATGTTTGGCCTCATAGTCACTAATCGCCTTGACTTTCTCGGCACTTGCACTGCTTGGATCGAATGTGTAGCCCAACCATTCTTTTGCCAATCTCCTTGCCAGTTCAATCCCGATCACCCTCTGTCCCATACAGAACACCTGCGCATCGTTGCTCATAACCGCCCTTTCGACACTGAAGCTATCATGCGCTGTCACCGCCCGTATACCTGGCACCTTGTTCGCGCTGATGGCCACACCTAGCCCCGTCCCGCAGATCAATAAAGCACGGTCTGCTTCGCCGGAGAGGATCAGCTTTGACGCGTCGACTGCGACATGTGGGTATGCGGTCTTATCCTCGCCGTGAATAACGCCAACGTCAATGACTTTAGCGACTCGGGGGTCTTTCTCGAGATCGGCCTTGATGATGTCTTTGTACGAGAAGCCCGCTTCGTCACCACCAACGGCGATGCGAAGACCTGAAGATGCCATAATCTTTGGAGTATAAGATTGACGAGATATAGGGAATCTGACTGCATGAGCAGCATCGAAGCATCGAGGTCGATGGGAAAGGTTATGAGGTGGTTGATGGGAAGGACATGCTTGGGTGGAGAATTCTGGGAAGGTTTGCCGAACGGCTGGAACTATTCTAGTTCTAACCCCCCACGCGGGTCGCAAAAAAGTTGGAAAATCTACCCGAGAACCCCACCAAAATTTCTATGTAATTCTCTACTATTCAATACCTAGTCATTGCGCCAGCCCTATCTAGTATAGCTTGTAACCTTTTAGGCATTAACTAGACACGGTTATTAATGAACGCTTTTATAATATTCGCCTAACCCTTATTAATAATAGCCTGCGTGGATGCGTCGTCCTAATAGGGAATCTTCCGAAGATTTTATTTTAGAGCCTGCCATATATTCTTTATTAGCGTAAGATCTAGAGAAGAAGGGCAATTAAAGTAGTATTTTAGGCCTTTCTAAGCCTTCTATCTCTAGACCTTATTACGCTTTAAGCCTCTACTATAACCTAAGTCTCTATCTTCCTCTAGAATAAATAGGTTATAACGTCCCGCCCTAATATCTTATATCTATAGCTTTATAACTAGTTTAAGTATTAAATTAATATATATATTATATAATATCTTTCTATTTATATTACCTAGTACCTAGTAGTAGACTAGAGGCGACTTAAAATTATAACTAACGGCCGCCTATATATATTAATATTTTTAGTCTTTTTCCTTTATTCTATTACCCTTAGGATTAGCCTCTTATATATAGTCTTAATAGTATCTTTAACTACGCTTTTATATAATATAAAGCTTACCTTATAAACTAAACCTAAAGTAGTACTTATTACTAAATTATATATATTCCTAGTCCTTAGAGTTTAGATACTACTAGAGCTAGTACTCTACGTATTTATAGTATCGTTTCTTATTTATCTTATTTACCTAGCCCTTCTTATAAGTAATATACTTATAGTAATCTATTCTATTAAGCGCCCTTTATACTATATCCTCTAAAATATTAAGGCCTACTTTATATCTTAAATAAGACTATATAAGAGCCCGCGTATAGAACCTATCCTCTTTAAGAATCTTTTTTATTTACTATATATCTTTAGAGCTAATTAGGCTCTTTCTACCTCTTTTCTCCTAGATCTTAGGGTTATTAGCGCTTCTTCTTAAGGAAGAACTATAGTAGATATTATATACGCTAGTTAGTAGTATATACTATATATTAGCTATTAACTCGTATATTATAGCGTATTTATAACGATTAGAGTGTATTTTTACGCGTATCCTATATCCTAGTAAGGCTAGCATCCGTCTTAGTTATACCTCGGTAAAAATCCTTGAGACGGATACTATACTAGGATATAGGATAGGGGTAGGGTATTTATAGTACTACTTATAAGGAATAGGAGACGAAGGGGGTATTATAGTAGGTAGGTAATTAGTAGTAAGTATAGAGAAAAGTATATGAATTTTAGTAGGGTTCTTAGGTAATTAGGGCCCCCCTAGTTAGTAAGCTCCTAGGGGTAATTAGCTACTAGTTATTACTACCTAAATAATATTTTTCGCGTTTTTAACCTATTATCTTTAAACTATTAGTACGTAACTATATTATATTATAACGTGTCTAGGATACTAAGGATAAGATCCTAGAAGCCTTATAAGACCTTACTAATAATATCTTCCCTAACCCTAGTTAGACTACTAAGTACTATGGAATTTTAGTACGTACCCTCTAAAGATATATTAATAGACGTCTCTTACTATTTAAATAACTAGTAATTAATTAAGGTATAAATAAACCGGTATAATTTATAGGTTATAAGAGCTATTATTCTCTAGATATTAAGACGTCTAGTCTACCTATCTAAATTAAGCTATATTAGGCTTAGCGCCTTAAGTAGATTACGCTAAGCTATATAAATTACTAATAAAAGTATATTATAATATATTAAGCGTCTTAATACTATTAGTATATCGCTTAAAGTAGGAATAATTAGGAGTAGTATTAACTAGATCTTATATTTAGCTAATCTAGATACGCGTTAAGAGGTAGGGCTAAATTAGATAACTTAATTTATTACTTATAACGATAATATCTATAAATATAAATAAGCTCCCCTTACTATTAAATAAAAGAATATCTATTAGATTAATATCCTTATAACTTATTTTTAATAGTTCTATTATATCTATTACGAGCGTAGTATTATTATTTACGACCTTTATAATAGAAATAAGATAGGCTTCTAAATAGGTATAGGCGTAGTATATTAGATTATATTATTAGAATTAAAGAAGCGTTTAATCCTTATAGACCTAGGGAATTATAATTATATTATATTAATTAAATATATTACTACTAGCGATAATAGTTAGATATTACTAGTATTTATTATTTATATAAGGGTATATATTCTAGAAAAATAGGCCTTAGAAAATAAACTTTATAATAATATTATACTAGCTATAAGTCTCTTAGGCTATTTAGATAATAATCTAGTAATAGACTAGATCTATTATTTTAATAAATATATTAAAGTATATAGGTAAGGAGTATAGTATATATTAATAATAGATAGCTATAACAGTTATATAATACTAGATTTCTTAAACTATATAAAAGGGGTTATAATATAGCTATTTATCTTCCCTCCCTACTTAATATACCTCTTATAACCCCTAGATATTAGTGTCTTTTAACTATATAAATACTAGTATACTAAGGGTATTAATAAGGCTATATAATACGGCTAGACTAAATTTAATAAACTTAATTTTTTTAAACTTTTTCCTTATATATATAAATAAATATTTAATCTTAAGATAATTAGATTAATATAGGAGAAAGTAGGCCTTATCTTATATAATCTAGATATTATTCTTAGTAAAATCTATATAATTAAGGAGAAGTATTATCTTATTACGCTACCCCTAAAACCCCTACTACTTAAATAGATACCCTAAGGGTTTAAGGAAGTTATTAATTATAAAGAAAATCTATTAGCCTTAGTCTATACTAATAAGTTACTATTAAGTAACTTTAAGTTAGCCCTTAAGCGCTATATTAAGGGAAGTACCGTGTTAACCTACTTAAGGGAGCTTATAAAGTAGGATTTATAGAATTCTTACGCCTACTAACTAGTAAAGACTAGACGGGATAGGCTTAGGGGGATATATACTACTAAGTCTGAAGTAGTTATTATAAGTATAATACGTGCTACTAAGTGAAAACGGGATAATAATAAGGTAGATAAGGCCTAGAAGGCTATAAATAGTATAGAGGCTAAATTAAAGAAGGAATAAGTAAAGGTAGAAAAGGAGTAAATTAAGGTAGTTTAAATAGCTAAATAGCTCTAGAAAGATGTTATAAAGGATATTAGAAGGGTATCTATACTCTTTTATAAGTAAAGGGTATAAAATTGAAAGGATAAGAAAGCTATAGCTAAGAAGATATAGATATATAGAAAAAACGTTATTTAGGTAGTAACGACTAGTGGCTGATTACCCCTAGGAGCTTGCCGACTAGGGGGGCCCCGATTAGTAGCGCCAAGTTGAATTTTCCAACTTTTTTGCGACCCGCGTGCCCCCGTGCCCCTCTGTGGGACATGGCTGGAGCACTTATTAACCCACTTCATCGTCCCAATTATGATTACTGCAGCAGTCGTCTCTCCGCTTCTCGCGTCGATTCCAGGCACTTTCGACAGTGTGGATCTGGTTGTATAGGAAATCTACTCTGATGCCCCTTGGGTTCATCGCTGCTCTTCTTGAACCGCTGCCAGGTATTGCCTCAACCAGCGCCTTTGAATCTTGCGGCATGTTTGACACACCTGATGCAACTTCAAGATGCCGTATAAGTAGTCTACGGACCGTTCGATCTGGTATGCCACGCCAAACATGCCTACAACAGTGAAACATATTCGTATCACCACCCGCTGACTTAGGCCAGACTAGATTTCCACTCAAGGAAGGCGTAGCCAAAAGAGTGCAATTCTACCAAGCGCAAGAGTGATGCTGCGAAAGCAGCATGCTCTGCAAATGAATCATGCGATCCGTCAGTGAATTGTCCAAACAGTTGAGGGGCGTTGCATGGTGACTAGGAATACATATGCACGTGGGGTATACATCAGGATGGCCGGATTTTAGCATTCCCTACTGACATAATCAGATATCATGGTGTAGTGAAAGTCTGTTGGAACTCCAGCATCTCATTCGCGAAGAGACCCAAACCTTCCTTTCTTGAGCTGTCCAGAACTCACAGAGGGACGCGGTCGCTCATCCTACTAATGAATGTCGATAGGAACAACCTAATTTTGATCTGAGGCACCATTTGGATGATTTGTCTATGACGAGGCGATCACTGGCTAATTCGATTCTATTATTGAGAAGTTTCTCTGATGAATGAAGCAGGTAAAGTTATTCGATTAGTAGACTCTGAAGCAAGTTGGTAATACCCAATCTGGAAACAATGAGAATTTGTGTCGATGTGTTTCATCTCTGCGTACCGGTCGCCTTGGTTCATTCTTCGAAATCTTGTTGTACACAATCCTTTGGTTTTACTATTCGTAGCAGATCGCAACTACAGATGCTAGACTTGTTGGGACCTTCGGTTGATACCGCTCGTGCGAGTTCAGTGCCGTGGTACTCCGCGATTTCAATTTACTTCTCGTAACACTGGTAACCGGATCTCGCTCCATCACACCCGGGAGAAGGTCGATGCTGTGGTGAGGCTACGACCACAAGTCTCTACCGTCATTACGATCCTTGCATGCATCACAAGCTTTCTTAGCCTGGAAAATGCCGTCTTGACGTTATATCTGTTTGAACGTTCATAACACAAGCTCAGCTGATCACTAAGAACCATGTGAAGGAACTACTGTTAGATTAGATGCCATTTTTGTCAGCAGCGACATGATGGATCGGTTGATTGGCTATTTAGGAAGACGCTAACATGGGCTTGATACCAATCCCAATACTTACCGGCCACGAATTCATTACTACAATCTCTAGACGATGGCTCTGTGCACCTTTGCTAGGGTACCGCTCGCCGAACACGGGCTACCCGGCCCAAAGAATCTTTTGTAGTCGTCAGTTCTCCACTACCCTTTGGCCTGACATCAGCTCTCTTAATTGCCACCGCAGATAGACCAGATTGTGGACCCAACGACGTGGGAAAGCAAAACGCATGTAGTGCCTACCAATCCCTCGATGGATTAATTGACGTAAGCCGGATCGATAATATCCCCCGTACGGCATCGCTTCAACACGAATCGGCGAAGGTGCACAACGCCGCGGGAACGACAAGACACCAAGACTACTTCAGCACTCATGTCAAGCTATACCTCTGGAATCGGGTATTCAGGACGTTTATGGCGGTATGAGTTGTCCGAGGTATCCAATGCCAATATGACCTTTTGTATCATGGTACACCGCCACGTCCATCTCCACATACCCATGTTGACTAGCAAAGAACGCAATACCTCTCAATGTTGATACTAAATGGTTGTAGGTCATGACAAAGTCGGGTGGTCGAACGTCTTCGATGTTGATGATGATATTGACCCATCCGGCTGACCACATATGCAATGGTAAGCGACCGTCGGATCCTATTGCTACCACGGTATCGAATATCATACTGAGACCTTCTATGATGCAAAGATCCAGTTCGCCTTGGTTGAGGAGGCCGTGGAAATTCGATAAGTGGAGTTTGATTGGTGTGCCTGGAACACCAAATACGAAATCGTCTTCCCGAAGAAAGCTGGTGTTGTGGAGACTGTCCACTGAATTAATGTGTTGATTGGTACAGTAACACTGAGACATACGTACGCATCGGATGGGAGCAGTGAGATATGACTAGGACTACTACTAACAGGAGTCGCGGCCATTCCCCCAGATGCTGCAAAGAAGACAAATGCTGCAAGCACAGCAGATTGTGACAACATATTCGAAGCCTGATTGATATCTATTGAACAAGGAGGAAGTGACTAGGCATGAAACCATGGTCTAACCCACGCCCAAGGTCTTGAGGGACAATTTAGTTGCGACAAGCGACTAGTGGATCGGCGATTCTGTACAGCCGTCCATCGGATAATACGTTCTGTTGAAAAGCGTACGGCAAGGTAGATCACTGTTGATCCATGTTGGGGACTCATCACGGAGTCTACTCCGTGTACTCTCGCGCATAGTCGGCTTCCTCTGCCAAAACTTTATTCTCCCAAAGCGATAGGACGATGACAACTTAGTAAGAGGAGTTTTATCGTAGATCTACGATGAGGATCTATGCCGGACTCTACTCCGCCTGTCTGCTTTGGCCGTCTACGCACCTGTGCTTTTGCGGATAGTCGGCTTGGTGCACCGAGACCCTGCTATTCCAGGTATCGAGGCTTTCACGTTACGTCAAGACTTTCAGACAGCATGCCTTCCACTGCAGTGATGACATTACTGATGAAGGGCTTGTGCGCGTTTGAAGATGTCCTAGTATCCGCTGCGGTCCGGAAACGCTCTTGATAGCCGGATAAATATATAAACATAAGTCATGTCTGGGGATCATTATATATTTGCACACTGCAAACCTCCTTGAGCTGGGGGAGTATGTACTTTGATCGTCAAGAATGAGGCTCTTAAAACTTACGCAGTTTGCTTCCTTACTATCATGCACTGCAACGCATGTGGTCAACGGCATTCGATCGGGTAACGATGCATCGTCTCTACAGTCACAGCCATTCCCCAGACGTGCGGTGTCGCTGCTGGGGTCCAGCAATAGCAACGACAGCGTGCCATTACTGCAGACGTACGTCTGTTCAAGGTTGTGTCCAAAAACGGTAGATAATCTGACACCAACAGCAATTCCCTCAATCTCGGAGATGCCCCTACAAAAGCCCCTTGGACTTATATAGGCCCCAAAGGGCTCTATGTTCTTACCAACTATTCGCTGCCCAGGATCCGCGTTACCTGGGTCGGCACGTTCCTAATCACTTGCCTGGGCGATATCGTCGACGCGATTGCCAATCGAAAATTCCGTGGAGACGAGCCGTATCCAAATGGGCTCTACACTTGCGACTTGGACTATCTCCTCCCGGTTGTTGGACCGATGGTGTACTTCAGCCTGAAGATGGAACGAATAGATGCTCCCGGCTGGGCTATGACATTTGCGGACATCGCCGATGATCTGGAGGCGTTGTATTATGCCGCGCTGTTTTTCGACAATGAGCCCGGTGTCATGCCGGGGATGGATGTGACGATTCACCGTTACAGGACAGATAGGCCGAAATTCTTGGCGGCACGAGCGAAGCTACAGTGGACTAAGTCTGTCATGGCTAACGCTACAGCATCCCAGTAGTTCTGTGGGGGTCTAAAATGCACTTTGCTGGACCATGGAGTGTCCCGGCGGCAAATACATATCAGTGGCGAAGGAGCGTAGTAACACAGTATACACATGTTTCTCCAGCCTAATCGAAGGAGGTTCCGACCTGTGACTTACGCTGGTGATATGTCTCAAATCTCTATTATAAATCATGTGAACAGGGTTGACAGCGTCCACCTAGCTAAACAAGCGTTTGTCTCTTGAGTTATCTTTCTTTTTTCACCATTACATTGTTTGCTTGCGTTCCTCACAATTATCTCCCTATCGTTTCAAGTCATCCAAGATCCGACAAAGCATATTCTCAGATCTAGCCGATAATAAGTTGATCCTATGACCTGGATTTCCTCAAATGAAAACCTTTCTAACGACAGAAATAAGCATCTAAGCGCCTCATCCTATATCCAGCAATTCGGAAACGTCAAGACCTCTTCCTCTGTCTAATCTACCCTTCAGGTACCATCTATAACCCCAACATATCACAAGTCGACTGGATATCACCCAAAACCGCCCACCCCTCTGCGGCAATCTCCGGCTCTACTATAGCCACTCCTTCGAGTAACGTTGACACAATCCCAACAATGAGCTCGCAATCGAAGAGGTTCCATCCGTTGATGTGGAACTTGGCCTCCACCCACAGCCTGGCAACAACGTGGCCTCCGTTGAAAACCTCAACATTGACCGCGTTTGCCGCGTTGCACATGGTGATTTTCTCGTCACATTTCGAGCCATGCGGGCTCACATCGTTCGGGTTAGAGAGCTCAGTTGTTCCGCCGTGGCAGGTGTTGTATTTGATCTCGTTGCAATTCTTGCCAGATGCTGACCCTTTGAATCCAGTCGCTGCGGCGTAGATCATGCTATTGAGCTGGTCTTTGGTTTCATATAGACTGTCAGCGATGTTGAACGTTACCGTCGCGGTGTCTAGCTCCCCCCCGTCCTTTTCGACATACCGCACCCCGTCCACGGGAGCGTCTTTCGTGTCGCAGTAGGCACCTGGGCCTTTGGGATCCGGACAGTGGGGTTTCAATGCTTTCCGGATCGACTCGACCATCCCGTTCCCGCTCATGTTGCCTATATGAACGGGGATGCGGGAGAGCGTGACGTTGGTTTGTGGACGGTTCGTGGGTATGCAGCCAGGTACGCTCACATCCTTGTCTTGGTTTACGCCTACTTGCTGGTAGATGATGCAATCACTCGTCGTGGCTGGGGGTAGTGCTCTGGAGACTGAGGAGGTTGAGGACGGTAGCGCCGTATATGAGCAGCTTGCGCTCTGCGGAGCTGTAGCCGGGGCAGACGTCAGAGGCAAAGTGATACTACCCGCGCAGACACACCAGCCCTCGGGCCTGAACCCGTCGGGCTCGGGTCCATAGTAGGCGCAAGAAAGCGCGGGAGCAGTCGTGGCAGCCGCTGTCGACGTCGATGGCTTTTTGGTCGGGCTGGCAATGGTTTTGCTCGGAGTTCTGTCAGAACCGTCTTCGCCCTGGTCGCCCATATTATTTACATCCAAGGTTGGGCCAGCTGGTGTGGCAGCGCGGATCTCGTGATGCATGAAAGCTTTGACAGATTCGTGTGGTGGGAATTGGTCGGCCGCCTGGGTACGTTTTACCGCTTTGAGAATGTGTGAATTCGTGGGATGGGGAATGACACTCAGCGTCAGCAACAGGGTAAGGGTCGAGGAGAGCGTCGAAAGCTTGCGAAGCGAATACAATTCCATCACGTAGATTCAGAGGGTGTGTACAGTAAGTAGTGACTGGAAATTCGACATGAGGCAGGTTGATCTTCCAATATAAAGTCCAGATAGGTTGATAGATGCACACGCCGCCTAAGCACAAAGACTGCCCATACAAAGGCACAGCTCCGGTGTTCCAACATCCTACCTCCATCCTTCATGTTTCACACGTTATGAGTCCTGATGTGGAGCCAGGTGCATTGTTTCAAGAGACAATGCTTCCATACAAAAGTCAACATAGCTAGCGCAGAGTAGACGGCTTCAGTATTCATAAGACCGTTATAAAAGCGTACTACTAGCATCCTAGAGATTAGAAGTACCCTTGTTATAATTGATTTACTGATCACAACATTAATGACCAAAACATTGTGTACGACGGTTTAGGGGACCACTTTAGCGTCAAAGTATACTAGTGTCATATTTAGACGTAAACGCCGTGAGGCTGAGACAAATTGATCCTGATCAGTAGAGCGCGCGCGTACTCAAACGCATGAAACACTGGACAAAGTTGAGATCTTATGCGTTTTTGGGTAAGTACTGTTTCAACCGAAAGGTGGTTCTCCGTGGAGGCGGCGCATGTACGAATCTCCGACGCAGTCTATGCTATGTTGGCGGCACGGTAGAGATCAAAGGATCGATCTCAGTGTTTTACATGATCCGTCACCACAGACAGCACCCAGCATTAGATGTCCAAGACATTGTGGTCGACATATCGTTGGCTCTGCATCCATGCAGTCTCAGGAGGAAGGCTCAAACGCAAAGCATAGCCTTAGCCACGCCGTATGGCAGTGCAGGCGTTCAAGCTCTGTAAAATCCGCGGAACGATGATACTTGTTGTTTTTATATCTATCAAAGTCAACGCATTGAACCCTCGCCCAAAAATTTCCTATATAAGAATCCAGTGATTCTATACCTTCCCTACATTCGTCTTTCCTCGATTGGCAATTCTCTCTAAGCTTTCGGACCAATTTCCTTCTCCAGTCTATTGTTCCTATCGTGGTCATTCATTGAAAGCACTGAGAATGTTTCCATATACATATATATGTCTGCTTTTCACATTCCTGACCCTTATCAACGCCGCTGTTATCCCTGGTACTCGAATTTCCAACGAATATGCCTGGGTCGATCTACTCAAGCGGACTTTCTTTTCTAGTGAGATTCCGAACGTGCAACTCGAGAAGCGAGCGCCTTCTCCCGCCTATCAGAAGGCAATCAATGATGGTGCTACTTTCGTGGCAAAATTCCGAAGCGGCCCCAGTCCTGGTGAAGACACTCGATTCCATATCAAGGACGTGACGCAAACAATATTCGAAACCAACCAGTTGTTCGATAACTGGGGCTGGACGGACCCAGGTAGTGGGGACAACAACCCACGCCCCGATCTTCAATCTGCTCTATCAGCAAATGGTCTTACCGGTATGTTTACATTTTATTGCTCCACCCATGAATAAGGCATTCTGTTGAATCATGAACTACCGTTTCGAGGAGACTGGCAAAGTGGAGTATGAGGGGTGCCTGCAGCTCCAGCGGTAAGAGCTCGACAGATGTGGGAATATCGGTTCGCAGCCAGCCGCCGAATTAAATTGAAAAACATGACCTCTCGCAGTCACCGATATTGCCGATGGCTGGTTTCTTGCACCAAGCTGGAAGTTGGCCGCCAATGTAGCCATATCAATAAGTCCTCGTACTCGAACACTATCTTGAGAAGACGATAGCTAACTCTAGGATGTGCGATAGGAGTATTCAAGTGGCGTAAGTCCTGCTTATCTTCAGTACGGGGACTATACAAGTCTTAGACCTTTGCTGATCTATACTTGCTAGGCGGTAAAACGCATGACGGCAGATACAACTCTGCCTGCGATTCAAAAGGTGCCAAGGATGGTGTAAGATTCATCAAAGACCCGCGGGCTCCAGTGTCAACCCTCACTAAGAACGTACTATTCTAGGAGGCGACTGAGGGTTACTTCAATGGACTGTACAACACAGCGCAAGGGGTCATCATACCTGAAGATAATAGGTCACCCAGACACTCGATCACACATCTGCAGATATATCCTCAATTGGAAAATTGGTCCGACTTAACCTACCTAATATGGGCCGCTGAGATTGGTACGTACTTTGCTGATTTATTTGTCTGTATCTGGGGTCCCGACGAGGCAATTCATTGTTCCAGATGTCAAAACATAATTTTGCCACACTGAGATGTGCTGTGTGTGGTGCTATATCAACTAGCGGCAACTTGGGAAAGATGATACTAACTCGAGAAATTGCGTAGGCAATGACAAGTCGAAAAACGACAAAGCTAATAAAGCCAAAAGAACCGGCCTCAAGTCCATCTATCGATACCATATCACCGACGAAAGTAACACGCAGAACATCATCAAAGAGGCTATGGGATATGATCTTAACATGGACCGCCATGCCCTAGCTAATAAGCTTGCGCCTTGGCCCAAAAGTGGTTCAGCAATTCCTGGTATGTATCTCATGTGTTCGATTGCGGCCAAATATATTCTCCATGACTGGATGTATGCCAGCCGCAGGTTACATCTTCAGTGCTGGTGCAGTCGTGTATCATCCCATCTTTCAAACTATACACTAATAAGGCCGTACTGAATTTGAACTCTGCGTAGGTCAGACATTCTCTGTCGCAAGAGACGACCGTGGAAAAGCCCTGCTAGGTTCCCCACACGGCAAAGGGGTGGCGTGGCTGCTTTTGCAGCATCAGGATCCGGATAAAGAGCTTGGGAAGAAGACGGTTGATACCATTACACTTTTCCAGACTGAAAGTTCGGGGCAGAAAGAAGTCAACATGCTTATCACCATCAAAGATGCCTAGGAATTTGTTTCAGAAGTGATAACCCTGATATCTATGCTTTGGCAGAGCACTCGGGCCAATTGTGCTTGACCAGTCCTAGTGAGGGGTATGTCGACACAAGGATAGCGAAACGCAAGCTCTCAGGCTTGATGAATTCTTCATTTTCGTTGAGATCAAGGCAGTACGGATGGTGGACTGATATGCCTGTTGTTGCCCGGTAGTAACACAGCAGGTTTCACACCAGCAACGATACTAAATGAAGGGACTCTGGGCTCTTATTCGCAACAAGGCAAGATCTCATTACAGGGTGTAACCAGGGGGCTACAGTAGATAAGCGAATTAATTTTAATGTATAGTCCCGGTCATAAGTCTTTGCACCCGAGATACCCCGCATTCCCCTACTAAAAAAGGTCCCCTTTCTCTATAGCTTACAACACTATTATCTAGTTAATTATAAAGCTAAAAATTATATAGATATTAAAAAATATAGTGTTTTATAGTTCTACTAAGCCATTTTCTAATTAGTTTACCCTAATACTTAGTATACTATCCTTCCGCCTTAATAACAGCCTTAACCCTCCTTTCTATACTATCTACTAACGACTATAATATATTATTATTAATAAAGTACTAGGCTACTTCTAATATCTTATATAGCTTCTCTAGCCTCTCTTTATTATTCTTACTATAGCTTATAATATCTAGTTCTAGCTTATAATACTTTTCTTTAAGTAGTTACTAGAGGTATTTAATTAGATTTAGGTCTAGTAAGTAGGGTAGCTAATTAATAAGTTATACCTTATATTCTTTAAACTATACCTTTATAACTCTTATAATATATATATAAATATTATCCTATATAAACTATATACTAGGCTAGTAGATTATAAGGATCTAGTCCTTTAAAATATTAATATATAATATTATAGTATATCTATTTACCTTTACCTTTAGATTATATACTATTTATACTAAATTACTTCGCTTAATATTATAAAAGGCTATTTATATTATAGTTAACTTTACTTTTCCTTTCTTAAATAGCTAGATTATATCTTTATCCTATTTCTAATTAATATAATAGAAGACCTATTCCCTTTTTTTTCCTAAGCCTAGCTCTATTAAGTACTTATCTAACTAGACTATTAATACTTACTCTACTCTACGCTAGTATCTCTACGCCTTATATTAATTTAACTGCTATTTTATATATATCTTTTAGAGAAGTAGGCGCTTTATTATAAGCTAATTAATAATTCCGTAGTCTTTAAGCTATTATTAGAGTATATATCTACTTATTTATACTCCTAGCTCTTTCTTAAGGTTTAAGTAATAGATTTTTAGTTTTATCCTAACTAGTTAAAGGAGTTTATACTTAGTATATACCCCTAGGAGTTATAGCTAACTAGATCTAGGCCTATCTTTCTATAAGGGTCAAGTAGTAGAGTTCTTAATAGTATAATAAATTATTAATTTAAAGATATTTTTAGCCTCTAATATTACCCTATACCTATAGCCTAATATATATTACCTAAGGATACAGCCTCTTATAAAAGGAGTAAGATACTTTTACTAAAGCCTAGTACGAGATCTAGGAGTAGTAGGAGTTATAGTTAGTATATAGGAGGTGGGGGGGAATATAAGGTTTTTTAGTATTCTCGCTTAAATATAGGATGGTGCTAAAACTTATGGCCTAGTACTATATGACTCTCTTGGACTTGTCGCATTAATGTCAACGCCACCAGCTTGATGAACTTGGGTCGAGCAGGTGTTAGCAGTATCTCGTCTGGTGTTTATGATCTTGGAAGCATGGAAAAGAGTTGAGATAAGGATTGATACCACAATTCCAAGCACGCAGATGTAGAAAAGAAAGACAATTGTACCTGAGTCCGAAAGCAGTGTACGATAACGTTATAGTATCGGCGGCTAAGCGACTAGATGACGCGGCCGCCACGCTAAGCCTCTGTTTCTGATACATGCTACTCCGTAGCGCGCGCTAAGAGCGAGGTTGTGTAAGAACTTTGGACGGTATATTAGTACCTGTTTCATAAATGATACTGAGACCCGAGGCCGCCACCTCCTTATCTACCATCACAAACAATCTTGTCCCCTTGACTTTTAAGATGCTCACTTATAAAAGGCTTTCTTTATAGTCGGAGATACCTGAACTTTCCTCTTCACTTGAAAGGTACTTGGTTAATTTCGAAGGACCGTGAATACCTTGACAACACACTGTGCATCATGGGACTGCCGTATGTGCAATCATACTTGGTTGAAGTTGAACGGATTATATTCAACAGGGCTAATTGCTTAGCAGTCGTGATCCATTTGAAATTCTGCCAGTTGAACTTCGCCTGGCCATCATCACCTATCTGCCAGACCTACCGACGCTTCACCGTTTGACCTTTGCTTCTACAATCTTACTCGGTACCTGTGAAGAGAATTCTGTCGAATGCGTGAGCGCGGTAATCAGATCAATGACAGCAGACTTGCAACAAATTATCCGCACGGTCACAATTGCCCTTACTAACATTTCCACTGATACAAATGATATCGATAGTAACGTTCTCTTGAAGGGAAAGGTGGATGAAGAGGGCGGGCATATTGAGACGAACGAGGAATCCAGCATTCGACTGCCTTCAACCCTGACACCCAAGCAAATCAGAAGTCTTCTGCACCTATCAAGTCAAATACAGATCATTGGCCAATCTTTCCTAGAAACTCACCTCCATCGAATCAACAGCATAGAAGCCCAGCACTTACCCGAGGGCGCTCTCGCTTTTCGTCGCGACATGGTATTTCAGAACTATCCACAAGGCATCGCTTACACTCCGCAAACAACCAGGTCAATCAGCTGGGTCGAAAAATACCGCGTGGAGCGTGCACTCTGGCGTCTCCAGCTGCATGCGATCCTGACCCCACGACAAACCGAGGTCAGACCATTCGACAGTACGCAATACCCGACCGGGACGTTCAGGAGTCCACAGCTCGCTCGTATCTACCCGGCCAGTATCTACCGCGCCTTTGAGGGCTGGGAATTGGACGAAATGCAATGTGTCCAGGACCACATGAACGAGCATCGACTCTCCCTCCAAGTGCCAGTCTCCGCCGAACTCGAATATCCCAATCCGCTCCCAACGCAACGGAAAGCTACAATCCCCTCTGAATCGCCGAAGGAGACGCCACAGTGGCCCGTACTGTCAGACCCGCCCACCGACGCAATCCCGCACGCCTGGTATCAAGACGCCTCCGCCGCAGAACGTCCGACAGAACCGTATCGCATGTTCGCCGCCTACGGCACTAACTCCCCCAGCTCGCCACTCCAAGGCGTGGACTGGGCTATCTTCCGCCGCCTCGGCTTCGGCATCTGGGATCTCAAACGAATGGGTACGATGGAGCTGTTCACCGTGCACCAGCGGCAGGTTTCTGGCGACGAGGGCGAGCGCATTCGGTGTGGAGCTGGGGATAATATGGGGCTGAACAATATTTTGTTTACGTGGAGGAGTATCAAACTGGATGGGAAGAGGATTGTCGCTGATGGACCATAAAGTGTGGATCATCGCACTTCGATGAGACGGATCATCTGAATCGCTCTTTCATCTTTACCTCCGGACATTGAGGACATAGACTACGCCCCAGCACATCCGGTGAGCCATATCAGCGGTGAGCTGAAAACGCTCATAGGTATCAACAGACCAAAGAACCCAGGAACCTCGGGCCCAACGCCAAACACCCTTCCCACCTCCCTACTACCCGACCCTAACCCCCCCCTCTACTAACCCAATCCCACAACACACCACCCTTACCCCCCCAAAACCACATACGCCGCAGACGCTCCCCCACTAGTATTCAACCTGCCACGCCGCACCCTCAGCATCCCCGCCACCCTTTGCTAAGACCGTCTGAAACCACATCCGCCGCAGAATCCCCCACGAGTACCCATG
>JAABUX010001528.1_pt1 | contig 34664 bp, 36 predicted proteins | sample 5561851 | NCBI WGS metagenome assembly JAABUX01 (sample SAMN10711883, study PRJNA513361) | rock metagenome | isolation source: Antarctica rocks | place: Antarctica: Victoria Land, Richard Nunatak red sandstone | collected 2016-01-03
ACCGCATGTTCCGGTTCGACCTCCGCACGTTCGACGCGTTGCCGGCCGCGCGGCGAGCGGACATCGCCGACGAAGCCATTGCGGCGCTGATGCCGCTCGCCGCATCGCCGGACGGCGACGTGGGCGTCGCGCAATTGCTGGGCCACAAAGCCGACCTCATGCTCACGCATTATGCGAAGAGCTTCGACGAGCTCGGCGCCGCACAGACGGCGTTCGACAAGCTCGCGCTGCGCGACTATCTCGAGCCGACGACGTCGTACGTCTCGATCCTCGAACTCGGGCTCTACGAAGCGACGGGCAAGATTCACGCCGATCTGCGCGAGCGCGGACTCAAGCCGCATTCGCCCGACTGGATCGGGGCCTTCGACGCGGCAATCGACGAGCAGGCGAAATCGCCGCGCAATGCGGGGCGATTGTGGGCGAAGATTCCGCCGCGCCGGTACGTGTGCTTCTATCCGATGGATAAGAAGCGCGGCGAAGCCGTGAATTGGTACATGACGCCCTTCGACGATCGCGCCGCGATGATGGCCGATCACGGGAAGATCGGCCGCTCGTTCCACGGCCTCGTCACGCAAGTCATCTCGGGTTCGATCGGCTTCGACGATTGGGAATGGGGCGTCGATCTCTACGCCGACGAACCGCTGACGTTCAAACGCCTCATCTACGAAATGCGCTTCGACGAGGCGAGCGCGAAGTACGCAGGCTTCGGGCCGTTCTACACTGGCATGCAATTCTCGCTCGCGCAACTGCCACAGTTCCTCGAGGGCGACGCAGTGCCGCAACTGCACGTGCGCGAACTGTCCGTCCGTTAAGGTTTACGTTCCGCAGTCGCGTGCCGTCGTCCGCGCCGCTGGGTTCGAAAGGTAGGGCGGAGGGCGGCTTCGTTTACGCTCGAATCGGTGAGAGAGCTCCGCGCACGTGCCGCTCGGAGCTCTCTTTTTCAGTTGCTCCGGTTGCTGATTAGGGGCACATAATGGACCCTGCGCGTAGTTCAACGTAAGTTTGGGCGTATTGTCCGTTCGCAAACTTCACTGGAGTGAAATTCGCATGTGACGCATCCGGTAAGAAGAGCTGGAATAGGAGTTTCGCGCCACTGCCACCACTATTCGGGCCACTGAACGATCGAGTTAAGGTAACCGTCGCCGTATTTTGCATTCCGACGGTGAACCTGCTCTCGTTCGTATAGCCATCCATCGTGGGCCCAGGCACGGTAAGTGAGAAGTCACCGTTCCCGAGGTTCGGGAACCACCCGTAGCCGAACTCCGTTCCCGGCGGAGCGTTGGTAACGAACGAAGCCGTGTAGACCTGGCTTTTATTCGAATCGGATAAGTAGACACACGTGGAGGGCGAGATTGAAACGCTCGAAGCAATGATCGCAGCCGGAGTCGCGGTTGGTCCGACCGGCGGCGAGCTCGTCGCCGTTGGTGCGACAGTCGGGCTCGCAGACGCGGTCGCGGAAGCGGTGGGTGTCGGCGAGGATGCGCCTGGCGAAGGCGTCGGTTCCGGCGGCGTTATGTCCCTTGCGAAGAGCGCGAGCGTCGCCGTCGTGCCGGGCGCGATGACGATCGATGTCCCGGTACTCCCGAGCGTAAGAACGCCATTCACAGCCGTAAAGATGAGAACCGTCGGTGGCAACGTCCCAAAGGTGATCAATGCTTGATACGTTCCGTCGGGGAACGACAGATTGGGCGGCGTGTTGAGCACCGCGCCCGTCACCTCCACGTTATTGGTAAATGCGTTGCCGAGCGAGATTTCGAGGAGCGGTTTTGGCGGCGTGCCGGCGTCGAGGCGCCGAACGTTCGAGGCCAGCTTTACTTCCAAGCTAGCCGTAGAGAAGTTTACCGTGACGTCGCATGACGGCGCATTCGCCGAGCCGGCTGCGATCGCGAGCGTCCCCGTGATGCCACCCGTACTCGGAAGCGCGACGTTTTGCGCCTGCGTCGACGGAGTGAAACAGGTTCGACTCGTCGCTGCCGCGAGGAACTGTGGCGTAGCTGGCGGCGCAATTGCAACACTTCCGCCACCGCACGCCGACAGGCATGCTGCGAGCGCTACGAACGACGCAATCATGCGAAAAGACAGAGGTTTGCAAAAGTTGCGCATGCCGTGAGTGTAAACGTCGTGGCACGTCGAGCGTAGTGGGGAAATCCCTACGGCTTCGTTTGCCTACGACCACGGCGACGGAACGGAGAATTGAGACGACTCCGTGCTGACGCCGAGGTAAACACTCGCGAGCGCAACCGCCGCGGGTATCGGCGGCGTCTGGAGGGCATGTCCACGTCGCACCTCGAGATCGCGCACGGCGCAACGCTCGAACTGTACACGTCGCCGACGTGTCCGTACTGCCGCGAAGCGCGCGAATACTACGCGATGCGCGGCGTCCCGTACGTGGAGCACGATGCGCAGAACGACCCGAAAGCACGCGAGCGAATGTTCGCGTACGCAAAAGGCGATCCGACGGTGCCAGCCATCGTCGTCGACGGAACGTACGTGCGTTCCGGTTGGGGCGATCCGCCCCGCGGTTGAACGGTCTACTAACGCCGGTCGGCGTTATGAATTCGTCGCTCGCGCGTCGCTAGGCGTGCGCGAGATAGGTCTTCCACGTAAAATACAACGTCATCGTCACCGCGACGACGATCACGAAGTTGCGGACCACGGCGGACGGTAAGCGCTTGACGAGGTTCGCGCCGAGGAAGCCGCCGGCGACCGCGCCGACGCTCATCGCGATCGCGGCATCCCACGTGATCGCGCGCGCGATCACGAACGGAACGACGGCCACGCCGTTGATCACCGTCGAGAGCAGCACCTTGAACGCGTTCGCGCGTCGCAGATCGTGCATGCCGAGCACGCCGAGGAGCGCGAGCATGAGAATGCCCATCGCCGCTCCGAAAAATCCGCCGTAAATCGCGATCGCAAATTGCAACGCGATGCCGAGCGGCGACTCGACCGTGAGTGCCGCGGTCATATGCTGCGTCGCTTTGGTGAGCCGCGGACCCAAAATGAAGAGCGTCGTCGCAACGAAGAGCAGGATCGGAATGAGCGCCGAGAACGACGCGTTCGAGGTGCGCAGCAACAGAATCGCCCCGACGATGCTGCCCGCAACGCTCGCGACGAGCATCTTCGTGAGCACCGGACGCGGGATGTCGATTTCGTTGCGAAACGATCCCGTTGACGACAACCCGGCGAGCCACATTGCGACGTTGTTGGTGGCGTTCGCCGAGATCGGCGGCACGCCGGTTGCGAGGACCGCGGGAAAGGAGATGAAGCTCCCGCCGCCCGCGGCCGCGTTGATCGCGCCGGCTAAGAACGCGGCACCGCCGATGAAGACGCCCGATGCGAGGTTCAGTTGCTTTGCGCGCCTGCGCCGAAAATACGGCTCTTGCGAATGTCGCTCTCGTCGATGCGCTTGAGGTCCGCCGCATCGACGGTGCCGCCGAGTTCGAACAGACGTGTCGCCTGACGCAGGCGCGCGCGGTCGATCGCATTGCGAATGCTACGCGCGTTCGCAAATTGCGGCTGCTCCATGCGCAGCTTCACGTACTCGCGGAACGCCGTCTCTGCCGTGTTCGTAAATTCATAGTTGAGTTTGTCGAGCATGAGGTGCGCGATCGACTGCAACTCATCGGGCGAATAATCGGGAAAATCGATGTGGTTGGCGACGCGCGAACTCAAGCCCGGATTACTGCTGAAGAACGTATCCATGCGGTCCTTGTAGCCAGCGAAGATCACGACCAGATCGTCGCGCTGATTTTCCATCACTTGCAAGAGAATCTCGATCGCTTCGCCGCCGTAGTCGCGCTCGTTCTCGGGCTTGTAGAGGTAGTAGGCTTCATCGATGAGCAGCACGCCGCCCATCGCGCGCTTGAGGACTTCTTTCGTCTTCGGCGCCGTATGGCCGATGTATTGACCGACCAGATCGTCGCGCGTCGCGACCACGAGTTGGCCTTTTCGCACGTAGCCGAGCCGGTGCAAGATTTCGGCCATGCGAACCGCGACCGTCGTCTTGCCGGTGCCCGGCCGGCCCGTGAACGACATGTGCAGCGGTGGCGGCTCTGCCGCGAGGCCGACGGATTTGCGCAATTTGTCGATGAGCAGTAAGTGCGCGATTTCGCGAATGCGCGTCTTCACGGGCGAGAGGCCGACGAGTTCGCGATCGAGCTTCTCGAGCACCTCGCCGACGTGCGAATTCCGATACGCTTCGTCGAGGTCGAGGCGCTGCGGCGTGTCGTTCGCCGTCGCGCTGGCGGCAGGTGCGGTGTTGTCGGCAGGCTCGGACATCGTCGTTACGGTGCCATCTCCATACGTTCGTTTTCGATGAGCACGACGCGGCGCGCGATCAAGAGCTGTGCGAGCGCCAGCGCGTAACTCGTCTGGGCCTCGCCGTGCGCGCTCGTAAACTCCCCCAGCTCCGCCGGCCGTTCGCGCGCGTCTCGATCGATATAGCCCCAGAGCTTCGACTCGAGCGCCTCGGCTTCGTCGGTCTCGATCGTGCCATCGAGTTCGATGACGGTTTCCGGGAAGTTTCCGCTATCGGTCTGCTCGGCACGAATCGACGTCGAGGCACTTTCGAACTCCGCATAGTCGAGCGCGCGAAAGCGGCCACCCTTGCGAATGCGGGCCGAAAGCTTGGTCTCGTCGCCTCCGGCGGTCGACGCCGGGCCGCGATAGAATGTGACGGTGAGGTCGGCAAATTGCGCCTGCGGCTGAACGAACGTTGCGACATCGGGCGCGCGGCGCTCGATCTCTTCGCGCGCATCCGCTTCGGTGTAGCCACGGCGCTGCGTATCGCGCCGCATCTTCCAAGCGGGCTTGAGTTCGTCTTCGGGATCCATCCAGACCGAGACGTCGAAGAGGCTGCGTAGCGCGCGCGTGAAGAGCGGGAAGAGCCCCTGGACGATGATGACCTCGTGCGGTCGCGCGTGCTCGGTACCCTTGAACGTTCCGTCGCTGTGGTCGTAGACGGGCTTTTCGATGGCGCGACCCTCGCGCAGCGCCCACAAATCCTCTTCCATCGCGGCGAAATTGCTCGCTCGCGGGTCGGCGGCCGTATAGCCGACGAGCTTGCGTTGCGCGCGGTCGAGCGAGTGATAATCGTCGAGCACGACCGTCGCGACGCGTTCGGCGCCCAGGATCGCCTCGAGTCCGCGGGAGAGCGTCCGCTTTCCGGCGCCGGAGTCGCCGCCGACGGCAATCATGATCGGTCTTGCAGGCATGGACTCTCCTCGTACGCCGACTCTGCGCGGGTGGCCTGTCCTTCACTTTTAGCACGCGCTTCCCGACAAAATACCCATGGAGTCACTTCCCGCCGCGAACGTATTACCGTTCATCGAAGAGCATTTCGGTTATCTCGTGACCGAGCACGGGTTCGCGCTCGTTCAATCGACCGAGATCCCGTCGATGGCGTGGTTCAAACGTGACGCTCGTGTCGTCATCGTCGGGTTCGACTATATGCGCGATGCGGCGATCGAGATCGACCTCGTCGACGACGCGACGAACGAACGCTATCGACTCGCCGACGTGCTCGCCTTCGAGCCGAGCCTCTTACCCGTGCGGATGGAGGGTCTGCGCGAGCGCGCGCTCGTCGTTTCGGAACTCGCGCGCCTCGCGAGCGTGGTCGCCCACGACGCCGCGACGTTCCTCGCAGGCGACCTCGATGCGTTTCGGCGCCGTTACCGTGAAGCGCTGCTCGTGCGCGGCACGCGGGCGGCAGCGATTCGCGAGTTCTACGATGGCGATCCCGGGCGCGCCCGCGCGCTCTTCGAATCGCTGCGCGCCTATTGGGACGACCGCGATCGCGAGTACGTGGCGCAACTCTCGGCCAAATCACAGCTACGCTACCTGCGCTCGGGAAACTGATCTCGCGCGCGACGCGCCGAACGCGGGCGCGTGGCACACGATCGACTGCTCGATAAAATCGTCCTCGTTACCGGCGGAGCCGGCGGCATCGGCAGCGAGACGGCACGCTGCTTCGCGGCGCAAGGCGCGACGGTCATCGTTGCGGATCTCGACGCGGCGGGCGCGGAGCGCGTCGCCGGGGGCCACGATCGCCTGCATGCGATGCCGCTCGACGTGACCGACGACGCCGCATGGCGTGCGACCGTCGCCGATATCGTCGCACGATTCGGACGGCTCGACGTGCTCGTCAATAACGCGGGCATCGCGTCATTTCGCGATATCGAAACGATCGAGGATGCCGAGTGGCATCGCACGATGGCCGTCAACGTCGACGGCACGTTCTTCGGCTGTCGCGCGGCGGTGCGCGCGATGAAAGCGACGGGCGGCGGATCCATCGTCAACATCTCGTCGATCGCCGGCATCATCGGCGGCCGCAACACCATCGCGTACAACGCGGCCAAAGGCGCGGTGCGTCTGCTCACCAAGTCCGTCGCATTGCATTGCGCACACAAGCAATACGCGATCCGGTGCAATTCCGTGCATCCGACGTTCATCGAAACGGCGATGGTCGACCGCGTGGTCAACGCGTCGCGCGATCCCGCCGCCACGAGCGCCGCGCTCGCGGCGAGCGTGCCGCTCGGACGGATTGGCAAAGCGCGCGAAGTCGCGGATATGCTCGTATATCTCGCATCGGATGAGTCGCAATTCGTGACGGGTTCCGAGTTCGTCATCGACGGCGGATATACGGCCGCGTAGGAACACGCATGACCCTCGCCGCCCGTTCGGCACCGCGCGCGGCCGAACGCCGCGCCGTCGCTGCGATCTCGTTCGCCGCCGTCGCATGTTTCGCCGATATCTACCTCACGCAGCCGCTGTTACCGTCACTCGGCCGCGCGTATGCCGTCTCACCGGCGGCGGCAGGCGCGACCGTGTCGTCGGTCGTCCTCGCCATGGCGCTCGCCTCGAGCGCGTACGGCCCGCTCGGCGACTTTCTCGGGCGCAAACCCGTGATGGCCGTGGGCTGTGCTCTGCTCGCGCTCGCGACGTTCGCGTGTGCGTTCGCGCCGGACTTTCGGACGCTCGTCGCGCTGCGCTTCGTTCAGGGTCTGCTCGTGCCCGCGGTCTCCGCCGTCGCCGTCGCGTATCTCGGCGATCTCGGTGGCAAGCGCGATCTCGGCAGCCTCGTCGGCACCTACATCGGCGCGACCGTCACGGGCGGATTCGTCGGACGCGTCGGTAGCGGCCTCATCGCCGATGCCTGGTCGTGGCGCGCGTCGTTCGTGACGTACGGCGTCGTCACGTCGCTCGCCGCAGTTGGGCTCGGTCTCGCCTTACGACGCCGACCGCGATCCCGCGGACGCGACGTCGGTCGCGCCTTTGCCGAGGCGTACGGCGCGATGTGGCGGCACGTCGGCAACGCGCGTCTCCTCGGCGGATTTCTCGCGGGCGCGACGCTCTTTTTCGGCTTCATCGGCGTCTTCACGTACCTGCCGTATTTGCTGAGCGCGCCGCCGTTCTCACTTTCGACGGGAACGATCGCGCTGTTCTATACGGCGTACGTGGCCGGCATTTTCACGGCACCGATTGCGGGACGACTTTCACAGCGGTTCGCTCGGCGCACCATCGTCATCGCCGGCTTTGCGATCGCCCTGCTGGGGCTCGCCCTGACCGCGATCGCGTCGCTGTGGGCCATCGTTCCAGGCGTCGTAATCCTCTGCGTGGGGATGTTCGCAGCGCAAGCCGTGACGCCGGCGTACGTCAACGTGACGGCGACGACGGCGAAGGGCGGAGCGAACGCGCTCTATCAAGCGTTCTATTATTTTGGCGCGGTGCTCGGATCGACGCTACCCGGGTTCGGCTGGGAACGGTTCGGCTGGCCCGGCGTGCTCGTGACATGCGGCGCGAGCATGGTCGTCGGCGCCGTCGGCTTCGCCGTCCTCGCGCGCGAGGCGACGGGGACTCCGGCGGCGCGAACGACGCGGTAGACGGCACCGCACGGTGCCTCGCCGCACCATTCGAATGCCGGGTGCGCTTCGATGAATTCGCGCTCGACCGGCGTGTGATAGAGCAGGGCGACGTCGCGCCGCGGTCCGCTCGCGAGACGTTCGAGCACGCGTGTGAGAATTTGCCCGCCGAACGGATTGTAGAGATACACGACGAGATCGCCGCGTGGAAAGGCGACGTCGAGCGCGTCCGCGCGCACCACGCGCAGATCGCGACAGGCGAGGGTTTGCCGATCGATCGCGGCGAGGTTATCGCGGGCGATCGCCGCGAGCGCGGGCGAGATCTCCACGCCGACGATCTGTCGGAACGGATGGGCGGCCGCGAGCAGCAGCGCACGACCCATACCCGCACCAAGGTCGACGAAGGTGGTGCCGGCGAGCGGGAACGGCACATGCGCGAGGAGTGCGTCGAGATCGCCGACGGGCGTCGGCTCGTAATGCGTCGCGTGTTCGATGCTCGGCCCGATCGCTTCGGGATCGAGATCGCCGAGGAAGAGCAGCGCTTCGGTTGCGATGCCGCGATCGGCATCGAAGCGTTGGCCCGCGCGCCGGCCCGTGACGCGTATCGGTGATGTCACGCGACCTCCGTACGACGGCGTCTAAGCACCGTCATGCCCGAAGGACCGCAAGTCGCACGCTACGCACGTCTGCAAGCCGATGTGCTCGCCGGGCACGTCGTGAACGTCGATTCGCCGAACGGCCGATCGGACGACGTTGCGGGACTCTTCGATGGGGCGGAGCTGCGCGCGATCGAGGCGATCGGCAAGCACCTCGTCTACGATTTCGGCGACGAACGTCTACTGCACGTGCATCTGGGCCGCTTTGGGAATTTTCACGCGGGTTCGATGCCATTGCCCGACGTGCGCGGTATCCTGCGCTTGCGTCTGTATACGGAGACGCACTGGTTCGAATTGCGCGGCGCGATCGCAATCGAGCCGTTCGATGCCGCGCGGCGTACGGCGCTCGAAAGCCGCATCGGACTCAATCCCCTCGATCCGCACGCCGACATCGACGCGGCGTACGCGAAGATCGTCAAGAGCCGGAGCACGATCGGTTTGCTGTTGATGGATCAGTCGATCGTCGGCGGCATCGGTAACATTTACCGGTCGGAGGTGCTGTTTCTCAACGGCGTCCATCCGCGAGCGCCGGGAGCGTCGCTACGACGCGACGTCTGGCACGCGATGTGGGCCGATCTCGTGCGCGTGATGGCGCATGGCGCGAAAGTCGGCCGCATCGTGACGACGCGACCGGCCGATCGCGAGAAGAAGACCGGCGTCGTACGTCGCACGGATCGTTTCTACGTCTATCACCGGACCGGTTTGCCGTGCCGGCGCTGCGGTACGTCGATCGAAGAGACGACGCTCGGCAATCGGCGTGTCTTTTTTTGCCCGACGGATCAGGCGGAGCGACGCATCGTCGCCGCTCGAAAATCCGGCCGCGAGCGGCGCGCCGTCACAGTATAATACTCTAGCCCTTAACCGAATTCGAACACGGCTGGGCAGCGCCCGCGCGACGGGCGACCTACGCCGCCGTCATCGGGTGCCGATGATGTACGCAGGAGCCCGATTTTCACGACGGGACGATTATGGTAGCAGCGGTCGAAAGCGAACTTCCTCAGCTCGGTCACGTAGGTTCGAACGCGTCGTTTCGCGGCGTCGCGCTCGCCATCAGTCTCGTCTTCGTCGCCGTGACGGTCGCGGCGGCGATCTTCGGCAACGTACCCGGACCGCATCTGCGCTCGTTCTTGGCGATCTGTGCGACGCTCTGGGCGACCGCAGAACTCCTGACCGCATTCTTCCTCGCGAGCCAATTCTACGTAGCCGGGCGCCTGTCGTACGCGCTGATCGCCGTCGGCTATGCGTTCACGGGCTTGCTGACCATCCCATATATCGTCTTCTTTCCCGGCGTCTTTTTCGAGCCGCCGTTGCCGTCTGGGATGGCGCAAGTGTCGGTGTGGCATTGGATCGTGTGGCACATCACGTTTCCGATGATGCTCGGGCTCACAAATGCGATCGATCCGACCCTGGAAGGCCGCATCGTGCCGCGCAAGCTCATCGCGCGAACGCTCGTGTTGCTGATCGCGGGTACCGGCGTCGTCGCCGCCATCGTCACGGCGACGATCTGGTGCACGCGCGACGTCCTACCGCGCATCGTCGATGCGAGTGGTCATTTCACCGGCACGTATTCGTACGTCGTCGCGCCGGCCGTCGTGCTCGCAAATCTTGCGGGTTGCGCGATCGTATCACGTCGCTTGCGCCAAGCCTCGTCGTTGCAACTCTGGGTTTCGGTCGCGTTGCTGACGGCCGCGCTCGACGGTCTCGTCAACGCGACGTCGCCCGGACGCTACACGATTTCGTGGTACGTCGGCAAGGGCGAGTCGCTCATCACCGCGAGCGTCGTGCTGCTGATGCTGCTCTTCGAAATTTCGACGCTCTACCGGCGGCTCTTCGATGTCGCGAGCGTCGACCCGTTGACAGGGCTTGCGAATCGGCGGACGCTCGACGCCGAAATGCACGACGTGTTCGCCGGGCTCTCTCGGATGCCCGACGGCGTCTCCCTCCTCGTGCTCGATCTCGATAAATTCAAGTCCTTCAACGATGCGCACGGCCACGCGCTCGGCGATCGCGTTTTGCGGACGGTGGCCGTCGTGTTACAGGCCTGCGCGAGCCGACCGACCGACCGACCGCATCGCACGGTACGGCGGAGAAGAATTCGTCGTCCTCCTCTCCGATACGACGCTCGACGGCGCGCGGCGTGTCGCCGAACGCATCCGCTCCGCGATCGCGGCAACGTCGATTCCCCTGGGTGCGGGCGCCATCGCCACGATCACGACCAGCATCGGCGTCGCTCACGTCGCCGCCGACGAGCAAAGGTCGCCGTGGGACATGTTCGGAGACGCCGATCGCGCGCTCTACGTCGCCAAAGAAGCCGGTCGTAACTGCGTGATGGTGGCCTCCGCGTAGCCGATGCACGCGCTCACTAAGCGGAGTCGCAGATTCGAGCGATCGGTACCCGATCGCTTCGGCGAGGTGCCCGCTGGAGCGGTATGCCGCCTAGTGATGAAAGGCGAGCATTGCGTGTAACGCGGGTCCGGCTATAGCCGCCAATCGTAGGAGCGCGACTAACGTCGCGCCCACAGCAACGACTCGCCTCGCCGATTCATTCTTCGATACAATTCCAATGGACAGCGATAGGTCGAGACGGACCTGCGCCGATGGTGGGCCAACGGTGCTTTTGCGGACTCGCTTACGAGGATGCCGATGGTTTATCATGTTTAAATCGTAGCGCGGCGGGTTTACTCACGAACACCAAGAAGCGAACTCGTTAGCCACCGCCGTGAGTAGCTTTGATGAAACATTCGAATGAACGACTAGACCCCACGCTATATCGAGCGTTTCAGTCTCTAGCGAAAGCAGGATTGAAGCAATACGGAATTACAAAATCTGATCTTGCTGATCAAGTAAAAAAGAGACGGTCAAAATCAGATTTATTTTATGAACGCGCCGGTGTCCAGACTCGAGGTGCCGGCGATGTGTTGGTCGGCAAAACGCGCATCCAAGTTAGGCGTTTGTCGAAAACACACTTTCGCGGCCGTCGTCATCGGAAGCGGCGCGAACCGTGATCTGGCGGATCGTCAATTGTAAAAAAGCGTGCGCTTGGCGCAGAGCATCCGGTAACAAGGACCCTTGGTTGACGAAGGTTATCGACCTCCAACGCGCCGCTACACCATACGTGCATTGTCCGTCCGCCGTTGCCGACAGGGTTCTATTTACGCATTCATACATCCCAAGGGTGTTCAGGAGTTCGTGCGACAGACCTTAGATGACATGGAATCCTGGTTGCCAACTCGCAGGCGCCCATCGTTAGAAAGAGCGATGATTCGCAGCATCGAGACGCGAGCGGCGGATCGCGCTGAGGGGCTCGCGCATTGGTTCGCACAAAGCGAAGCTTTTATTGACGTAAGGGTGTACGAAGGGCCGATGTACGACTCCGCCACCGATGCGACCGTCGAAACTTGTCAAATTCGCTATCACCGCGTCAAGCTGCTCGAGGAACGACCTTCGTTTGACGCAGGCGAACGTAACGCGAAGTCATTCGAACGCTTAGAAGCGATCATGTCCGATGCCCTAGATGACTCGGGTCAACCGACGAGAATCGTTCGATTCATCGCCGGTTAGTCTCGGCCGCATAAAGAATATCTTAACGATCTTTGTCGGCGCCAGAGGCGCTAGGCGGTCCAGCCAGAGCACCAGCAATAGCTTTTTTGCATTTCCGTTCAATTTAAGCCGGATGCAACTGACAAAATACGGGTCCAATGGCGTGATTTGACCTTTTTCGCACGGCGCAGCAATTGATATGTTCCATCATCACCGACCGACAACTGGCCGCTAATTAGCACGTTTCGCCCACGATAATGGCGTTGCCACTTTATTTCGGCGAGACGGGCACCCTCGAAGCGCGTGAAATGCTCGTTTTGCGGCCAACACGCCGCGCGCGCATTCGTGATTGCGCCCCTACTTCGAGTGGTTGGCGCCTCAATCTGAACTACGCGAAAACTCAAACATCTCGCTCAGCCATGAAAAGCCAGAAGCGATGCTCTCGCATACTATCGCGCGCTCTACGTCGCTAAAGAAGCCGGTCGTAACTGCGTGATGGTGGCCTCCGCCTAATTCCCCGCTTGGAGGACGAGGGCTGCGAGCTTCGTACCGTCGGGCGAACCCAGCCCCGTGCACGCGTCCCATCCGATGGTGGCGCGATACGCACCGTTATCGCCGACGACGATGTCGCGTAACACCTCGGGATGCGCGTAGAGGAGCGGGTTGAGAAAGCCGAGCGGCTGCGGAAGGCCGGCGTTAAGACGAGCGACGAGCCCTGCCCACAGCGGCGCGACGGCGCTCGTCCCGCCGATGACGCTCGGAGCGCCGTCAACGAGTACCGCGTAGCCGGTCTGCGGATCGGCATCGCCCGCGATATCGGGCACGCCGCGTCCAACGCGCGCATTCGCATTCGCCGATGGCGGGACGTTCGCGGTCGTCTGCCACGCGGGCACGTCGAAGGTGTCGCTGATCCCGCCTCCCGTCGCGCCGCCGGTCGGAGCGTCGTTCCAAACGCGCTCGATCGGCGAGCCGGTCGCATCGATCTCCAGCCGCGTACCGCCGCACGCAACGACGTGCGGGCTCGACGCCGGAAAGTCGACGTGCGCGGTACCGTCGCCGACGTTATCGCCCGACCCGCTGTCGCCCGCGGCGCAAAGGACGGTGATGCCGAGCATCGCCGCGTCGGCGCACGCCGCGTCGAACGCAGCGAGCGCCTGCGCCGTCCACCTCGTCTCCGGACCGCCCCAACTGATCGAGATGATCTGCGGCCGATTGTCGGCATCGTGGATTGCGGTCGACACCGCATCGAGAAAACCGCGGTCGGTGTTCGGCGCGAAATAAACGACGAGCTTCGCGCCGGGCGCGATTGCGCCGGCGACTTCGAGATCGAGGAGCACTTCGCTGTCGGGGCTCTGCGCGACGCCGACCGGCGTGTTCGTGCCACCATCGACGGATACGCTCGTGACGACGGGCGACGGTACGCCGAGGTTGCCGAAATAGGCGTCGAGATCGGCTTGCGTGTATCCGCCGCCCAGTTCGACGATCGCGATCGTTTGGCCGGCGCCGTCGCCGGGCGGGAACGCGTACGCCGCGGCAATTTGTAAGGGACTGTACGAAACGGGTACGGTACCGGCCGCCGGCACGACGGCGCGCCGGAACTGCGCGCGTGCCTGCGGTCGATCGTCGAGCCCGAAAATTCCGACGACGATCCCGGCGAGCACGCGTGGGATCGTGAGCGGCCCGATGCGGCCGCGAAATTCGGTGCCGTCCGCGGCTCGATAGCGCGCGAGCCGTGCGCCGAACGCGGCGCCGAGGTCTGCGAGCATCCCCTCCACGACGATCGTCCGCCGCGCCGAATCGCGTGCGCCGACATCGAGTCCGCTCGTGCGCGCGTATGCCGCGACCGCCTCGAGATCGGCATCGGACGCGCCGTGCTCCTGCGCGAACGCCTCGCGCGATACGTAGGCGCGATCGATCAGCGACGCCGACATCGCGCCCGCCCGCGCCGCAACGGCCGCGTCCGAATCTGCCGGGCGCACGACGACCGTCACGGCGGCTCGCTCGTCGCCCGGCACGTCGCCAATGCGTACGCCTTGCGGCGCGCCGCGCTCGCTTCCGGGCAATGCGATGCGATCGCTGATCGGCACGTCCATGCGCGTTCGTTCGAAGGCGACCGCACGAGCGCCCTGCGCGCGCACCGCTTGCGGTCGCGCAAAGTGTGCCTTACGCCGCGAAGCCGCGAAACTCGAGCGAACGGTAGCCGATCGCTTCGGCGAGGTGCTCCGCGCGTACGGCGTCGCTTGCGGCGAGATCGGCGATCGTGCGCGCGACGCGCATGATGCGGTCGATCGCGCGCGCGGAGAGGTAGCCGCGTGTCGCTGCCGTGCGCAAGAGCGCTTCGGCGTCCGGCGCGAGCGCGCACGTCGCTCGCACGGCCGATGCCGCGAGGGTCGCGTTGGTCGCGTACGGCGCGCCGCGATAGCGTTCGCTCTGCCGGGTGCGTGCGGCTTCGACGCGCGTGCGGATCGCGTGTGAAGGCTCGCCGCCGCGCGCACTCGCCATATCGTCGTAGGCGACCGGGGCGACGTCGACATGGACGTCGATGCGGTCGAGCAACGGCCCCGAGAGCTTGGCGACGTAGCGTGCGACGTGCGCGTCGTCGCAGCGACATTCGCGCGTCCGCGTGCCGCGGAAACCGCACGGGCACGGATTCATCGACGCGACGAGCGCGAAGCGCGCGGGGTAGCGGAAACTCCCCGCCGCACGCGCGATCGTGATCGCCCCCTCTTCGAGCGGTTGCCGCATCACTTCGAGCGCGCTACGCTGGAACTCCGGCATCTCGTCCAAGAACAGCACGCCGTGTTGTGCGAGCGAGATTTCTCCCGGTCGCGGATTCGCGCCGCCGCCGCACAGCGCGATCTGCGAGATCGTGTGGTGCGGCGCGCGAAACGGCCGCGTGTGTACGAGGCCGCCGCTTCGACCGAGCAATCCCGCGACACTGTAGATTTTCGTGACCTCGAGCGCCTCGTCGTCGGTCATCGCCGGGAGGATCGAGGGCAGGCGCCGCGCGAGCATCGTCTTGCCGCAGCCCGGCGGCCCGACGAGCAGCACGTTGTGGCCGCCGGCGGCTGCGATCTCGAGCGCGCGTTTGGCCGCGGATTGCCCGCGGACGTCTGCGAAATCGCCGCCGCGCGTTTCGGTTATAGGGGCCGCGATGCGCGCGGTTGCGGCGCGGACAAACTTCTCACCATGGCCGAGCGCGATCGCGACCGCATCGTGCAACGCGTCGACCGCATAGACGCGCAGGCCCGCGACGAGCTCGGCTTCGGCGGCATTATCACGCGGCACGACGACCGCATCGAACCCCGCGCGTCTCGCCGCGAGCGCCATGGGCAGGATGCCGTGAATCGCTTGCACCGTACCGTCGAGTGCGAGCTCACCGAGTGCGATGAAATTTTGCAGGGCGAGCGTGTCGACGCGTTCCTCGAGGGCGAGCAGCGCCAGCGCGATCGCGAGATCGAAGCCAGGCCCGACCTTGCGCCGATCGGCCGGCGCGAGGTTGACGAGCACGCGCCCCGCCGGAAACGGATAGCCGCAGTTGACGAGCGCGGCGCGCACGCGATCGCGTGCCTCGCCGAGCGTGCGGTCGGGCAAGCCGATGAGCGAAAAACTCGGCGTCCCCGCAGCGCTATCGGCTTCCACGCGAACGACGTAGCCGTCGATGCCGTGCATCGCAGCGGAATGACATAGGGCGAGCAACGCAGATTCCTCCGCGATGACGTATCGCGACGTGAGGCTGCGGCAACAAGACCTACCCGGGAATCGGCTCCGTTCCGGACGTAACGCGGCCGTTTATGTCTAAGTAAGGAGGCGCAATGGCTTCGCAGCAACGGACCGTCGACTTCATCATGGACCAGCTTTCCGATATCGCCGACACGTCGGCACGGAAAATGTTCGGGGAGTACGCAATTTTTTGCAACGGCCGAATGGTCGCTCTCATTTGCAACGATGAGCTCTTTGTAAAGAGGACGGCAGCGGGTAAAGCTCTCGTTGCTGACATCGAGGAAAAGCCACCTTATCCCGGCGCGAAGCCTTGCTTTTTCATCTCCGGCGATCGCTGGGATGACCGCGAGTGGCTGAGCCGGTTGGTCATCGAATCTGCCGCCGAACTTCCGCTGCCAAAAAAGAAAACGAAACGCACGAGTCGCATCGCCAAAGCTTGACGTAACCCGTGGTCGACTCGCTCGTCGTCTCGTCGACGAGCAGATCGCAGCATACGGGTCTGCATCGCCGCCTGAGTTGGGAGAACGTTTGATGCCGAAGTTTCGTGTGGGTCCCGCGTCGTTACATTACGAGGTCACGGGGAACGGCCCCGAGACGATCGTCTTCCTGCACGGCTTGCTCTGGAGCGGTGCAATGTACGCGGCGCAAGTCGCACATTTCGCGAAAACGTATCGTTGCGTGACGCTCGATTTTCGCGGCCAAGGTCGTAGCGATGTCGCGCGCGATGGCTACGAGATGGACGAGCTTGCCGCTGACGCTCTCGCGCTCGTCCACGAACTCGGCGGTGAGCCGGTGCATCTTGCGGGGCTCTCCATGGGGGGCTTCGTCGCGATGCGGATCGCGGCGCGGCGACCCGACCTCGTTCGGTCGTTGATCTTGCTCGAGACGTCGGCCGGCGCGGAAGATCCGGCGAAAATCGGGTCGTATCGGCTCCTCGGCACGATCGGTCGATTCTTCGGATTCGGTCTCGTCGCTTCGCGCGTCATGCCGATCATGTTCGGGCAGACCTTTCTGCGCGAAGCGTCGCGAGCGACCGAACGGGAGCATTGGCGACGGACGCTCATCGCGAACGATCGTGTCGGCATCTCGCGTGCGCTTCGCGGCGTCATCGAACGCAACAGTATCGAGGACGAACTCTCGCACATCACGGCACCGACGCTCGTCATCGTCGGCGACGAAGACTTCGCGACCGTACCCGCAAAGGCAGAGCGGATTCGCGACGCGATTGCGGGTGCCACGCTCGTGGTCATTCCACGCGCCGGCCATTCGTCGACGATTGAAGAACCCGAGGCCGTAAATGACGCGATCGCCACGTTCTTGGGGTCGCTGGAGTAGCGCGGGTCCCGCTCGGAACTGCGAAGCTTTCCACACGCTGCACAGGCGCGCTCGTGCCGGATGTGGATAAGCCCGGCATGCCCGCGCACGACCGACATCCCGATACGGCCGCCGTCCACGCCGGGCGCCTCGTGGTTCCCAGCAACGTCGCTTCGAGCCCGCCGCTCTTCCAAGCGTCGTCCTACGAGTTTTCCGACCTCGACGACGTGGAGGCGATCTACGGCGGCGCGCGATCCGGGAAGATCTACGGCCGCTACGGCGGCCCCAACGGCGAGCAGTTCGAGGCCGCGATTGTCGAGCTCGAGGGGGCGGAGGCGGCGGTCGGCGCGGCCGCCGGGATGTCGGCGATCGACGCCGCGCTCGCGACCAACCTCGGGCCCGGCGACGCGATCGTCGCCACGCGCGAGGTCTACGGCGGCACCTACGCCCTGCTGGAACACGACTACCGCTCGCGCGGTACGGGCGTGCGCTACGTCGACCAGCACGACCACGCGGCGGTGGCCGCGGCGCTCGCGGCAGCGCCCGCGCGCGTCCTATACGTCGAAGCGTTGACCAACCCGCTCGTTCGGGTCGCCGATATCGAAGCGCTCGCGACGCTCGCACATGAAGCCGGGGCGATCCTCGTCGTCGATGCGACCTTTGTGACGCCTGCGCTCGTAAGACCGCTCGCGCTCGGGGCGGACCTCGTGCTCCACAGCGTCGGGAAATATCTCGGCGGTCACGGCGACGTCGGCGCGGGCGTGATCGCCGGTTCTGCCGAGCTCGTCGAGCGGGCGCGCGCGTATCTCATCCGGCGCGGCGCGACGATGCCGCACTTCGAGGCGTGGCTCGCGACGCGCGGCCTGCGCACCCTCGGCCTACGCATGGAGCGTCACAGCACGAACGCGGTCGCCGTCGCGGCGGCACTCGGGGCTCACCCGGCGGTCGCGCACGTTTCCCATCCGTCGCGCGCCGACCACCCGCAGCATGCCCTCGCCGCGCGTGTGTATCCGCGCGGCATGGGCGGCATCGTCGCCTTCGATCTCGCCGGCGGCGCGGCGGCCGTCGACCCGTTCCTGCGCGGGCTCGAGACGATCGCGATCGTGCATTCGCTCGGCGAGGTCGCGACGACGATCTCCTATCCGACCGTCAGTTCGCACCGGCCGCTGCTCCCCGCGGAACGCGAGGCGCTGGGAATCACGCGCGCGACGCTGCGCATTTCGTGCGGCATCGAGCATCCGGGCGACATCGTGGCCGACCTCGCGCGCGCCCTTGGAGGGCTCGGCGAACGGACGCGCGCATGACGTCCGCCGGAGGTAAGCTCTTGTTCGCTCGCATTCGTCCGTTCTTCGTCTTCGCACTCGGCGCCGCAACGCTCGCGGCGTGTTCGCACGCGGACGAGAAATCCTCGACGACGACGACGGTCGTGGAGGGCGCGAGCCCGGCTGCCTCCGGAGCTGCCGCAACATCGGGCGCCGCGAGCAAGACGATCGGCGTCTCGATTCAAAATCGCGAAGCGCAATTCTATCAGGACATGGAAGCCGGCATGAAGTCGGAAGCGGCGAAATTCGGCTACACGGTGACCGTCGTCGATGCGAGCCGCGACAATTCCAAGCAGCAGAGCCAAGTCGAAGACTTTATCTCGCAGCGCGTCGCAGCGATCGTGTTGACGCCCTACGATTCGCAAGCGATCGGTAGCGCGATCGTCGAGGCGAACAAAGCGAACGTGCCGGTCTTCACGGCCGACATCGCCAACGGCTCCGCACAAGGCAAGGTCGTCGCGCACATCGCGAGCGACAACGTGCAGGGCGGCGCGCAGGCCGGAAAATTGATGTGCGCTGCGGTGAAATCGGGCAGCGTCGCGATCATCGACGAACCGGAAGTCACGAGCGTGCAAGATCGTGTGAAGGGCTTTAAAGCCGCGCTCGCATCGGGCTGTCCTGGCGTGAAGGTCGTCGCCGATATCGATGGCGGTGGCGAACGCGCGAAGGCGAGTTCTTCGATGGACGACATCCTGCAATCGCACAAAGATCTCAAAGGCGTCTTCGGCATCAACGACGATTCGGCGCTCGGCGCCGCAAAGTCGATCGACGCCGCGGGTTCCAAAGGCAAGATCGCGGTCGTCGGCTACGACGCGACGCCCGAGGCGCGCACCGCGATTGCGAGCGGCTCGATGTACGGCGATGCGATCCAGCATCCCGATCAGATTGGCAGCAAGACGATCGACGCGATTCACGACAGCTTCGCCGGGAAGACGCCCGCAACGAAGATCGCGGTTCCGGTCGGTCAGTTCACCAAGGCCGGCGCGAAGTAAGCGGCGCGCTCCGATAGATTGGCGTCGCGTCGTGCTCGGTGGGCTCGCGGTCGCCGCGGCCTCCGTTGTCGGCGGTGCGGGTGCGACGGTAATCGCGAGTCGGCACGAGGTCGAGCCGTACGATCATTTGCTCGCGCGCATCGCCGCCGCTTCGAAGCGCACGTTTACGCCAGCAGAAATGCGCGCGGATCTCGCATATCTCTGCGATGCGCTCGTCGATATCTGCGTCGAGCCCTTCCATCATTCATCGCGAGCGTCGTTCGCGGCGATGCGTCGTCGCGTCGAAGCGAGCTTCTCGGTTCCGCTCGATACGTTTGGATTCGGCCTTCGAGTCGCGCCACTCATCGCAAGCCTGCGCGACGGTCACATCTCGGTCGATTGCAGCGATATGATGTATCAATTCGACCGCGACGGTGGACGCGTCTTTCCGTTACGGCTCGCGTTTACGGATGGTGGGACGTTCGTGACGCACTCGAGCGCGCTCGGCATTCCCCACGGGAGCCGACTCATCGCAGTCGACGGCGTCTCCGCCTCGCGCATCGCGGCGAGCGTGCTCGCATGTACGTCGGCGCCGACGACCCAAGCACGCAATCAGTTCGCTTCAAATGTCTATGCGACGTCAATGTGGTTGCGCGCGTTCCTCGGGCCGCGGCCGACTTTCACCGTTGCATACGAGAGCGAGGGCGCGCGACACGGGTGCCGCGTGACGGCTCGCAAGCGCGATGAGGTCGAAAAGCTCACGTCGTCAACCCAGGGGCCGCCGATGACGTTTCATACGCTCGCCGGAGGCGCTGTCGGGTATCTTGACTATCGCCGATGCGAGAGTGGCCCGGCGCTCGACCGCGCGTTGCACGATGCGTTCGTACGCGCGAAAGCTGCGACGGTTCGGACGCTCATCGTCGACGTCCGCAACAACGGCGGGGGCTCCGACGGCGCCAACGATCAAGTGCTCAACTATCTGACTGCTCGGTCCTACTCGCAGGGGAATCGATTTAGCGTTCGCGCGAGTCGCATGGTCAAGGCGACGTATGGGTTCGTCGGCTACCTCAATCGCTATTATGCGCCGACTGCATGGTTTGCCGCAGAAGGCTCGGTCGTCACGGTCGAGGTCCCCGATATCTTCGCGCGGACGCAACCGGGCACGAACCCCCTGCGATTCGCGGGTCCGGTGTTTCTCTTGATCGGCCCCGCAACGTTTTCGTCGGCGATGGGTTTCGCGCAGACCGCTCAAGACTATGGGATTGCGACGCTCGTCGGCGAACCGTTGGCCGAACCCGTGAACTCCAACGGAGAAGTTTTTCGTGTTCGGACGCCGCGGACGTGCTTGAATGCCGGCATCGCTTCGAAATTTTTTTATGCTTCTAAATTACGCCCTAACGACGCGGTCGTCACCCCGGACATTCTGGTGAAGACGACCGTTAACGACTTACGGCTCGGGCGCGATCCCGTGCTCGCCGCCGTGCTCGCATGCGTAAAGCACGAGTGACCGCGACGCCTTTTCTTCGCATGAACGGGATCGTCAAGACGTTCCCCGGCGTGCGTGCCCTCGACGGCGTTTCCTTCGACGTGCGTGCGGGCGAAGTGCACGCGCTCGTGGGCGAAAACGGCGCGGGGAAATCGACGCTGATGAAGACGCTCGCGGGCGCGTACCGTGCCGACGCGGGCACGATCGAAATCGACGGCAAGCCGGTGACGATCGACGGTCCGCGTGCCGCCGAAGCGCTCGGCATCGGCATGATCTATCAGGAATTCAACCTCGTGCCCGACCTGAGCGTCGTCGATAATCTGTTGCTCGGCCACGAACCGGTACGCGGCGCGTTTCTCGATCGCAAAGCCGCCGTCGCGCGCGCGAGCGGCATACTCGGCGAACTCGGCATCGCGGTGCCGCTCGATCGGCTCGCGCGCAAACTCAGCGTCGCCGAACAGCAGCTCGTCGAGATCGCCAAGGCGCTCTTGCGTAGCGCGCGCATCATCGTAATGGACGAACCGACCGCGGCGCTGACCGACCGCGAGATCGACGCGCTCTTCGCCCTCATCGCGCGGCTGCGAGCGCAGGGCGTCGCGTTCGTCTACATCTCGCATCGCCTCGAAGAGCTGCCGCGCATCTCCGATCGCATTACCGTGATCCGCGACGGCCGCACGATCGAAACGCGCGCGACCCGCGAATTGCCGCAGGACGAAATGATCCGCTTGATGGTCGGCCGCTCGCTCGACGCGCACTTTCCCGACCTGCCGCCCGTGCCTGAGGACGCGCGGACCGTGCTCGAGGTGCGCAATCTTCGCGCGTCAGGCAGTGTCGCGCTTCACGACGTGTCTTTCGCGGTGCGCGCGGGCGAAATCGTGGGGTTCGCGGGACTCGTCGGCGCGGGGCGCACGGATATCGTGCGCGCGATCGCTGGTGCGGACCTGCCCAATGCAGGCGAGGTGCTCGTCGCAGGTCGGCGCGTCACCGTGCGTTCGCCTCGCGACGCGATCGAAGCGGGTGTCGCCTTCGTGACCGAGGACCGCAAGGCGCAGGGTCTCGTGCTCGGCATGAGCGTGCGCGAAAATACGACGCTGGCCCATCTCGATGCGTACGCGCCGCGCGGGTTCATCGAACGCGCGGCCGAGGTGAAGATCACAAGCGCCGAGATCGCGGAACTGCGCATTCGCACGCCCGACGGCGAGACGGCGGTGCGCACGCTTTCGGGTGGCAACCAGCAGAAGGTCGTCCTCGCGAAGTGGCTGATCGGCAAGGCGAACGTATTCCTCTTCGACGAGCCGACGCGCGGCATCGACGTCGGAGCGAAGGCGGAAATTTACGCGCTGATGGTCGCGCTGCTCGCGCGCGGCGTCGGCATCGTGATGGTCTCGAGCGAATTGCCCGAAGTGCTCGGCATGGCGCACCGCGTGCTCGTCGTGCGTGAGGGACGCATCGCGGGCGAATTCGCACGCGCCGATGCGACGCCGGATAAGATCATCGCGGTCGCGGCCGGAGTCGCGGCGTGATCGAGGACGAACCGAAGCCCGCGCCGGGTGGCGCGCCCGTAGCGCACGAGAAGCGCGCCGTCGAAGCCGCGCTCGTCGCGAGCGCGAGTGACGTGCAGGCCAAGGCGCGGCGGACGGCGCTCGTGCGCATGGGCGGTGCTATCGCTGCGTTCGTCGTCGTCATCGCGATCGTCAACGTGTTTTCGCACGGCTCGTTCTTGACGCCGGGCAATCTCACGAACGTCCTGCGTCAGATCACCTACAACGCGATCCTCGCGATCGGTCAGACGTTCGTGATCATCACGGCGGGCATCGATCTGTCGGTCGGCTCGCTGATCGAACTCACGGGCGTCGTGATGGCCGGCTTTGCCAACGCCTCGCATCTCGACGGGCCACCGCTCGTCGCCGCGACGCTGGTCGTCGGCCTGCTGGTCGGCTGCGCGGCGGGCTTCGTCAATGCGGTACCGGTCGTCAAACTGAATCTGCCGCCGTTCATCACGACGCTCGCGATGATGCTGATGGCCAAGGGCCTCGCATTCAAACTGGCGCACGGCCGTCCGATCGCGGTCGACTCGCGCGCGTTCGACGGCATCGGCACGGGCTTCTTACTCGAGGGACCGTTGCGTGCCGTCGGACTTCCGGGCATTCCGATCGCCGTGCTCTTCATGGCGGCGCTCGTCGCGATCTTCGCGGTCGTGCTCACACGGACGCGGTTCGGACGCTACGTCTTCGCGATCGGCGGTAACGAAGAAGCCGCGCGTCTCGCCGGCATCGACGTCGCGCGCACGAAAACGCTCGTCTACGTGATCTCGGGCGGCTGTGCGGCGGTCGCGGGACTCTTACTGATGGCACGCTTCCAATCGGGTTCGCCCAACACCGGGATCGGCAGCGAATTGCAGTCGATCGCGGCGGTCGTCGTCGGCGGCACGAGCCTCGCGGGCGGGCGCGGCAGCGTCGTCGCCACGTTCTTCGGCGCGCTGTTGATCGGCGTCCTCAACAACGTGATGAACTTGCTCGGGATCGAATCGTACACCCAGGATATCGTGCTCGGCGCCGTCATCCTCATCGCCGTCATCGTCGACGAACTGCGCAAACGCTACCTCGCGTAGGGCGAGAGTCGGGCGTAACGCGTGGTGAACGCGGTAAGCTACGGGCGTGAGACTCTCTGCCTTCTCGATCGCCGTCGCCGTCGCCGTCGTCGTCGCATCGGCGCCGACCACAGCCGCCCAGCCGATCTCGCCTCCGAATGCGGTGCCGAGCATCGCGCCTTCGTGCGAATCGGATCTCGGGCTTACGATAAGCGGTACCGTCCTGCGCGGTGGCGCGCGCATCGCGACGGTGCTGGTAAACCGCCTCTCGACGCCCGCATCGAAGCGCCTACGCGCGCCGACTTCGCCACAACCGTCACCGCCTTGCGTCGTCGCCGGCTATCCGTCGCTCGCGAACGCGTCGGCTCCGCAAGCGGACCTGCCCGTCGGGCATCTCTCGCTCGAAAGCAGTGCCTCGGTCGAGATGGGGACACCGGCGTCGTTCGAGCTCGCGTACCCCTCGACGGGCGGCGCGCCGTGCGTTCTTGCGATCCGCGTCGGCGCGACGAAAGCGTTGCCGTTGACGCTCGCCAACTGCGGGACTCCGAGTGAATTCGACGTCTCGAGTTACACCCCGGGCGCCTACCCCGGGATTGGAACGCCGCCGCAGATCGAGAGGCTGCCTGCGCGGCCGAGCACGTGCCGTCCGCGCGACATCGTCCCGCGTGCGATCGTGCGGTCCACCGCGAGCGGCCGTACGTCGGCTACCGTCGCGTTGCAGAATCGCAGTACTTCGAGATGCGGCCTTCCAGCCAACATCCGTGTGCTCTTTCTCGATCCGAACTCGAAAGAAATTCCGCTACGTATCGAGGGGACCACGGGCGCGGACCATGCCGACGGTCGCCTCTTGATCGTCGGTCCCGGGCACGAGGCGTCGCTTGGGATCGACGTGCCGTCGCGTGGCGCGCGCGGAGCTTGCGCGCCGAACGTCTTCATCGCCGCTGCTCTCGTCGACGGCGTCACCGCGACGGCACCGACGACGCTCGCCGTGTGCTCCGACGGCGCGCCCGCTCGTGCGACGTCGCTGCGTCTCGGGGTTCCGCTCGCGCGCGAACTGCCGCGCTAACGGCCGGTACGATCGTTGCGCTAGGCGTCGGCGAACGCTGCGCGCAGGTTGGCGAGAAAGACCGCCGGATCGTCGACGCTCGGATCGAGGGCGTACTCGCAACCCATCGCTTCGATCCGCGACGCGAGCGCCGCGCGATCGATCGTTTCGGCGAGCAGCGCATCGATCTCGGCGATCGCCGCAACGCGACGCGGGCGCGGCGCTTCGTGGGCGAATGCCGTCGCCGCGGCGATCGGCGAACCGTATTCTTCGGGCCACTCCGCGTTGAGGTATGCACCAAAGAACTGGCGCAAGACGGGATTCGGTCGCGCGTGCATCGTTGCCCTCATACGTGGTTGCCTCGTACATCTACTTCGGCGCCGCGCGTGGCGTCCGGGTACGACGTGAGGACGCGGTAGCCTTCGGGGAACGACGCGTCTTTGACGACGACGACGTCGGCACTGCGTGCCGGTAGCAACGTGGGATGGCCCGCATCGAGATCGCGGCGCAGCGTACTCGCACCGATCACGCGTCCGAGATCGACGCGATAGAGCACGTCTTTCGAGCGCGACGCGTCGATGAGGAAGTCCGCAAGGAAATGCTGATTGGCGGGGTTCGCGATCGTTTCGTTCGTGGCGTATTGAGCGGACGGCAGGTCGGTGAAACCGCCGGCGGCGCGAATGTGCGGCTCCGCGCGCAAACGCGCGACGTTGGTCGCGAGATCGCTCCCGACGTGCCGTTGCAGAACGTGGGTCTGGCCGGGGCCACGCGGATCGGCGGATTCGATGTCGCGCAAGTCCTGACTCGGAAACGCGAGCGTCGTCCCATCGACGATATCGATCTGATGCGCGCCGCGCGCGATCGCACGCTCGGCTTGTTGCGACGTGAGCAACACCGTTCCGACGCCAGCAAAGCGATGGCGGACGACCGGCGGCGCTGGAGCTTGCGAACCGGTCGGGCGGGACGTACCGCCTCCATGAGCATGCGCGTGCGCATGCTCATGCTCATGCGCGCGCTGGCGCAGCGACGCGAGGTCCGCAGCCGACGCGCCGCGATGTTCGATGCGGTCGTCCGAGGTCGGCGGCGTCGCGCATGCCGGGGCCGCGGCGGTCGCCGGCTCACGAGGCCGTAGCGACCGGCCGACGGCGTGTTCGACGCCGATGGCGTTGACCATAACGAGCGACCTCTCTGCGAATGCGATGCGACACGGTGGTGTGCACGGATCATCGCGACGGAAGGCTCGGGCGACTAGGCTAGGACGCGGGGGGCACCGTAACGCGCGCGCGTTTGGCTTCGCGCACGCCCGAGGGCGGCGTCATGATCTTGCCCTTGTTGCCCTGGATGCCGATGAGGACGTCGCAGTTCGCTTGCGCGGCGATCACTTCGATCGCGCGGCCCATCGGCGCGCCCGCGTATTTGCCTTCACGATACGCGCCCAAGACGATGAGGTGCGCGTCGTTTCGCTTGGCGAGTTCGAGCACGCCTTGCGCGACGTTACGCGCGGGCGAGATATCGGTTTTGATCTCGACGTTGTTCTTGCGGCCGATGGATTCGGCGACTTGTAGCACGCCGAGCGCGTCGCGATGCTCGCGTTCCATCTCGGCATCGAGGGGGAGTGTATGCGGCACCTCGATGATGTAGGCGGCGAGCAACTCCGCGCGTTCGCGCCGCGCGAGCCGCACCGCGAGCGACATCATGTGTTCGGAATGAATCTCTTGTGAGAAGACGATGATGACGCTGCCGATCATCTCGTCCACGTCGCGTTCCGTCGCGCTCGCGGCGCGTTCGGCGGTCGACGACGGCGGGTGCAGCATCCAATATAGCGTCGCCGAAATTGCCACGAGCACGGCGAAGGCGAGTACGATGCCCGCGACGCTCGGCGGACTGTGCGCGATCGTCATCGGCTCGCCCGCAGGTAATCGCGCCAGCGAAACGCCCCGAGCGCGAGCATCGCGGCGCCGAGAACGTAGGCGGGGATCGCGGGTGCCTTCGCGCCGACGTCGGCCGCCGTGCGCGCGACGATCGCGATCCCGAAGACGATGAAGAGCGCGCCCGTCACGAGCCGCGCGCGAACGTACGCGGAGCTGCGCACGAACTTTCTCACGCGCGCGGCGCTCGGCCGGCGCTCGCGGCCGCGAGCGCGCGACGTTCGTCCATGCCCTTTACGTTCGCCAGATACTCATCCATCATCTCGAGTTCGCCCGCCGCCTGCAAGATGTTCACTTGCGCGCGGCGCCAGTCGTGCCTCTGCGAACCGAAGACCGGCAAGCCCTTGCGCTTGCGGTAGACGAGATATCCGATCAATCCGAGGATGATCCACGACGGCCCCGCGACGCGGCCAATTTCGTGCGTGATCATCGTGAAGACCAGGATCGAGACGATGCCCATGAATCCCACGACGGCGATGACCGGAAACTCGACGCGATTGCCCTTGTACGTGAACGGGATATTGAAGGGCATCTTGAAGCGACGCGGGCTTTGCGAATCGTTGAGCCGCAGCGCGACCAGCGCGACGAAAACGAACGAGTAGCTCGCCGCGGCCCCGAACGCATAGAGGTCGCCGAGAAACGTGATTCCATCTTCGCCGCGGAACAAACGGCCGTAGATCGCGCGCACGGGCGGCGAGAGGCTCGGTAACGCGGCGAAAATTAATTCCACGATCGCGAAGCCGCAGAACGTGACGATCGAGATCGCGGGCGTTCGATACTTCGGGTGGACCTTCTGGAACATGCTCGGCAAGAGTTGCGTACCGCTCATCGCGTACGCGATGCGCGAACTGCCGAAGACGCCGGAGTTGCTGGAGATCAGCAGCAAGATCGCGCCCAAAACTGGCACGTAGAGCGACGCGATCGCTCCGTAGTAGGGCACGTTCGATGCGAGCACGGCGACGGCAGCACCGTTGTTTTCTTCGTTTCCGAGATACTGCCAGAGGGCTTGCGCGTGGCCGTGCGCGTCGGGTGGAATCACGTGCCAGGGCTGCATGCCCAGCGCCAAGTTGGAATACGCGAGCGCGAAGATGAGGATCGTAAGGATCAAGCTGATCGACGTGCGCGGAATGACCGAGGCGGGACGTTGCGTTTCTTGCGCGGCTTGCGAGATCGATTCCAGGCCGACGAACGAGATGATGGCGAGCGACACGCCGTTCATCAAGTTGAACGGCGTCGGCCACGACGTCGACATCGTGTGAATCAACAGATGCGGTTGGAAGGCAAAGAGAAAGCCGAAGAAGAGGATCGCGGTTTCGGAAAAGACGTCCATTCCGCTCACGAGTTCGTTAAATGCCGAACTTTCACGCACGCCGATGATGTTGAGCAGCGCGAGCCCGGCGATGAGCGAGAAGACGACGAGAAAGTGCGTCCACGGATGCGCGGTAAAGCTCAAGATCGGGACGAGTTTGCTCAAGTAGTCGATGCACGACCACGCGAAGAGCACGATATCGATCGTGAAGTCGAGCAGCACGGCCCAACCGGCGATGAATCCAAAAATGTCGCCGAGCCCGCGAAAGACGAAATACTGTCCGCCTCCCGCCACCGGATATGCGGCTGCCAATTCCGTGTACGCGAGGCCGATACACACGTAGACGAGACCGGCGAAGAGGAAGGCGACGTTCGACGCGCCTGCCGCTGCACCGAGCACGAGTCCCAGACCCACGAAGATGTCGGCGCCGACGTCCGAGTAGCCCCAGGAGAACGATCCCCACGGCGTGACCGAGCGCCGGAGCGACGGCTCGTCGGGCGCTTTCGCGGGAGCGGTGCTCACGCGGCCGGGCGAGAGCGAGTGCCGCGCGAGGCGGTCAAGACACGAACGGTGCGTTCCAAGGCTTGCGAGCGTCCCCGGCGGCAAAGCGTATTTCCTGCGCTTGGAAATGGTTTTCGCGCCAGCTGCGACTTCGCCGTGCCGAGTGCCCTAAAAGGCGTTGCGATGGAGTTGCGGTCGGACGCCGTCGAGCGTAAGCACGTCGAAGCGCGCACGCGCTTCGGGGGCCACGAATTGGAGGTAATCTGCGGCGACGCTGCGGATGCGCGAGCGCTTGCGCGCGTCGACGGCGCCGAGCGCGGAGCCGAATCGTCGCGACGTTCGAGCTTTGACCTCGACGAAGACGACCGTCTCGCCGTCGCGTGCGACGATATCGATCTCGCCGCCCGGTCCGCGCAAATTGCGCGTGAGGATCCGGTACCCGAGCGATTCGAGGTAGGCGACCGCGATCGTCTCCCCGGCATCGCCGTAGCCTTTCGCATGGCTCATGGAACGCGCGTCTCGGCGCGTGATTCGTCGTCGGGCTGCGCGATCGCCGATGCGGGGACGTCGAAGAGCGAGAGCGCCTCGCGCACGCGCGTGAATCCGCGACGATGGTGCGGGCATGGTCCGTGTTCGGCGATCGCGGCGATATGTTGCGGCGTAGCGTACCCCTTGTGGACGGCGAAGCCGTACTCGGGATGCAGCCGGTCGAGATCGACGCAGAGCGCGTCACGATAAACTTTCGCGACGATCGATGCGGCCGCGACGCTCGCGCACTTCGCGTCACCCTTGATCACCGGCAGCTGTTCGCCCGCATAGGACGCGATACGCACCGCGTCCGTGATCAGAAAATGCGGCTCGATCGGAAGTGCCGCGATCGCACGCTCCATCGCAAGGACGCTCGCCCAGTAAATGTTGAGCCGCTCGATTTCCGCGACCGACGCTTCGCCGATCGCCCAGGCGACTGCGCGCGCGCGGATTTCATGCGCGAGTTCCTCGCGACGTTCGCGGACCACGCGTTTGGAATCGTCGAGCCCGGTCAACATCAGCGGCCCGTCGATCACGACGCATGCGGCGACCACCGGGCCTGCGAGCGGACCGCGTCCCACTTCATCCACGCCGGCAACGTAACGATGCCCCAGCGCGTGCGCGTCGCGCTCGAAGACGTGCAGGCGCACGAGGCGGCGCCGTTCACGTTCGCGCGCGAGGCGTCGCTTGCGTGCAGCGTCGGCCGCCGCTCGAGTCGCTGCGGTCGTCGTCGGGGCGCTCACGGGGTGAGCGGCGCCGCTTCCAGCGTCATGCGTCCGAATTTTCCATCGCTCCAATCTTTCATATACGCCCACGCCGCGTTGTGCGTGTTGACGATCGTACCGCGACTCATGAAGCCGCGCGATTGCGCGAACGTTTCCAAACTTGGAATCGCCGTTGCCGGGTCGTTCGTGCATGCCCAGCGATGAAAGCGCGTCACGATATCTTCCGCGTCGAAGCGCGCGCGTGGAACGGCGCCGATCATCGCGAGTTTCCATTGCGCGTCGGGCGTATCGATCCGCGGGACGAGGATGCCCGCGGTATCCATGATCTCGAGGCCCGTGCCGACCCGGAACCATTGCCGCGCGCGCGTCACGCCCGCGCGATCCTCCGCGCGCGCGACGTTGCGGCCCACGAGCGCGTTGATGATCGTCGACTTGCCCGCATTGGGAATTCCGAGCACGATCGCGCGCGCGCTCTTGCGTCCGTCACCGAGCGCGGCAAACGCGGCGCGCAGTCGTATCACACCCGCGCGATCTTTCGCATCGATTGCGATCGCGGTGCGTCCGCGCGACGCGAACGCGGCGAGCCACGCCGCCGTGAGCGCGGGATCGGCGACCTGTTCGCGCGAGAGAACGAGCAGACGCGGGCGATTGCCGACAATCTTTGCGAGGACCGGATTCGTGCCGGCTTCGGGCACGCGAGCGTCGGCGACTTCGACGACGACGTCGATGAGGTGCATGTCTTCCGACAAGCGCCGCATCGCCTTTGCCATGTGGCCCGGATACCACTGGATCGTCGCCTCGTCGGCGATCGCGCGGCTCACTTCAACGCCCCGGCGTGCGCGAGCGGCCAGATCGCGAGCATGGCGCGGCCGATGAGATCGCTTGCGGGAACGAAGCCCCACGCGCGCGAGTCGTCGCTGTTCGCGCGGTTGTCACCCAAGACGTAATAGGCACCCGGCGGAACGACGACGCTTGCAAAACTCCGCTGGTCCGCGTAGCGCACGTAGGGTTCGTCGAGCTGCAGCCCGTTGACAAACACGTTGCCGCGTTCGACCCCGATGCGATCTCCCGGTATCCCGATGACGCGCTTGAGGTAGACCGATGGTGCCGAGCGTACGTGACGGAACGCGACGATCTCGCCGTGATGCGGCGGGCCGAACCGATACGCGAGCGCGTTGATGAGGACGTAATCATCGGAATCGATTCGCGGCTCCATCGAATAGCCGCTGACTTGTCCCGGCCGTAAACCCAGCGCTCCGAACGCGATGAGCGCCAAGAGAGCGAGTTGCCACGCGAGGTTCGCTGCCGATCGCACGCGCATGGACGAGTGCACTCACGTGGCGTTCGCGTCGTGTACGCGGCGCTCCCGGCGCGCGCGCGAGCGATTAGCGAAGGATTCCGATGCGCCCCGGCGGCCAAAAATTGAGAAACGCGTGGCCCGTGAAGCCCGCTTTCTTGCCGGCTTCCGGCCCGGTCGCAAACGTACCGCCGAGTTGCGCGAAGCCCCAGATGTGCGAATCCTCGGAATTATTGCGGTTGTCGCCCATCATGAAGTAACAGCCGGGCGGTACGGCATCGGACGCGGTCCACACAGATTTCGGCGGAATATTCGCTTGCGACGGATCGAGCGGCGTGCCGTCGACGTAGACGCCGTAATTCTTGATCTCCATCTCGTAGGCGGGACGTTGCGCGATGTACGATTCGTCCAGCGCTTTGCCGTTGCGGTAGACGATGCCGTTGTGAATTCGCAGCGTATCGCCAGGCTTGCCCATCACGCGTTTGATGAAATCGTTCGTCGTGGGGATCGGCGGCGGAAAGACGACGATGTCCCCGTCGTGCGGCTTCTCGATCCGATATTCGAATTCGTTGACGAGTAAAACGTCGTGGATTTGCAGCGTCGGTTCCATCGATCCCGATGGAATGAAGAACGTGCGCACGACGAACGTAATGAGAAAGAGCGCGACCAAGCCAGCAACGATAAAGGCGTCGAGGTATTCGCGGACCACGACGCCGATGGAAGGAGACGCAACGGCGGTGCCGGTTTCGACCGTCGCGGCAATGGGGGCGCGCGACGAAACAGTGACGGGCCGGAGCGACATCACCACCCGGACGATGGTGAGCACGCAGATGAGTCCGAAGAGTTCGAGTGGGGTCACGTGGCCTCGTGCGAAGACGCGCTAGCGCGCGACCTTCTTTTCTTTGATGCGAGCGCCCTTACCGATCTTGTCCGCGAGATAGTAGAGGCGGCTGCGACGGACGATACCGCGTTTGCTCACTTCGACTTTTTCGACGCGGGGGCTGTGCAGCAGAAACGACTTCTCGACGCCGACGCCGTGCGAGATGCGACGGACGGTGATGGTCTCACCGATCGCCCCGCCCTTGCGGACGATGACGACGCCCTCGAACATCTGGGTGCGCTCTTTGCCGCCCTCGATGATTTTCGAGTAGACCTTGACGGAATCGCCCGGACGAAAATTCGGGACGTCGGACTTGAGCTGTTCGCGCTCGAGAAGATCGATGACGTTCATGGTTTCCTTCAGCCCCGCATACTCCGGCGGCCACGCGCAGTTACGCGCGGGCCGCTGGGACAACCCGGGCATCATATCACGGAGGCACTGCGAAATCAACGATAGGTGAGGAGGACGCCGGCGACGAGGACGAGCGCCCAGAGCGCGGTACTCGCGACGGCGCTCGCTCGCAAGCGCCCCCAGACGGCCGCCGCACCGGCGCCGATCGCGCTCGGCGACGCCTCGCGTGCGTCGCGCTCGGCGATCTGCATGACCAGGCCGTTCGCGAGCAGCGCCACCACGAGGGCCATCTTCACCCAGAACACCCCCGAGGTGACGTAGCGTTCGGCGTGCAGCGCGAAGAGGGCGAGCCCGCTCGCGATGCTGATCCACAGCGCGCGCATCACGAGCGGGTGGAGTTCGGCCAGCGCAACGAGCTGACGTGCCCGCATCTGCGTCGATACTTCGGCATCGGAATCGCGCGCGGCAGCCCGCGTTCCGCGATCGGCCGCAACCGCGAATCCGCCGCCAAACAGCAGCGCCCCGAGGTGGAGGACGAGCAGCGTTGCGGTCAACGCCGGCCTGAGATGGACGACGCGAAGCGTAGTGTCCGCGGCGAGGGCGAGGGCGAGGGCGAGGACGATGGTCAGGCGTTCCGGCCGAGGTCGGGACGTCGCTCGACGGTCCGCGCAATCGACTGCGCGCGGCGCCACGCAGCGATCTTTGCATGATCGCCCGAGAGGAGCACCTCGGGTATTGGCTCGCCGCGAAAGAGCGCGGGCCGCGTGTAGGCGGGCGCGTCGAGGGTCTGCGCGGTGAACGACTCGCTCGCGAGGGAGTCGGCGTTGATGGCGCCGTCGAGAAGGCGGACGGTCGCGTCGATGAACGCGAGGGCCGGCAGTTCGCCTCCGGTGAGGACGAAGTCGCCGAGCGACCATTCTTCGGCTTCGTAGAGCGCGACGAGCCGTTCGTCGATGCCCTCATAATGGCCGCACACGACGACCAGTCGGTCGAGGGCGGCGAAACGCTCCGCCGTCGCCTGACGGAAGGGCGCTCCGGCGGCCGCCGTCACGACGATCGCCCGCCGCTCGTATGCCGGCGCGCTCGCCACGATCGCGTCGAGCACGCGCGCGAGCGGCTCGATGCGCAACACCATGCCGGGACCACCGCCGAAGGGCCGGTCGTCGGCGCGTTCGCCAGGTTCGAGGGCGTCGAGCAGATGGTGCATGTTGACGCGGACGATCCCGCGCTCGTGGGCGCGCCCCAGGATCGAGAGGCCGAGCGCCGGCGCGAACATCTCCGGGAAGAGCGTGACGACGTCGATGTGTAACACGGATGTTCGCGATGTTCGACGTCCGTTCGTTCTTCGCCGCGCTTCGGGGCCGCGGCGCTCCGGGTAATCCGAGCCCGGGCGAAGCGGCGCTCGCGCGCGGCGACGCAGCGACAGCCCTCGCGGAATTCGCTGCAGCGGAAGCGGCGGCACCGGACGACGTGACCCGCGCGCGTTTGGCGAACAAGCGCGGCGTGGCACATGTGCGCGACGGCGACCGCGATCGCGCGCTCGAGGCGTTCGCCCGGGCACTCGTCCTCGACGAACGCTGCGCGCCCGCGATCACGAATCTGGGCAATCTCTTGTATGAAGACGGCCACGCGCACGATGCGATCGACTATTATCGTGCCGCGATCCGCGTCGACGACGTTTACGCGCTCGCGCACCAGAATCTGGGCGTCGCGCTCAAATCGCTCGGCCGTCACGGCGAGGCCGTGCGGTCGCTCCGAACGGCTACTCGACTCGCGGCAAAACGACGGGCTTCGAAATCGTAATCTCCTCGAGATACTCGAAGAGCTGCGGGAGCGAGATCTTTTCGAGATCGCAGCGCTGCTCGAGGCCGTCGCTCTCATCGCCCTCGTCGCGCAAGTAGCAGCGCGCCTCGACGTCGCCGGGAGATTCGGAAAGAAACGAAACAGCGAATCCCTTGCCGACCGTTTCATCGTAAATGCGCAGCGCCGACGGGTTGAGGATTTCGATACTGTGGGTGGAATTGTGCGCGTCGAAGATCGTAATCGTCAGGTAGTCGCGATTGACGACGTCGATCGAGCTCACGACGAAGGTGTTCTTCGTGGAAAAGAATTCATGACCGCGCTTGTTCCGCGAGGAGACCTCGTAAAATACACGATGACGGACGAAGCGGCCCAAGATCTTGCGAAGCGTCGCGATCGAGGCCAGCGTTTCGGTCCGGTTCCCGCGCGTGTAGATGATCTTCAAGCGCTTTCGGCCAGTCCTTTATTCGCGGATCGTTCTCCAGCTGCACGGCGGCTGGGACGCGCGGGCTTTGTCGCCGAGCAGGAGGAATCCTTTGCTTTCCCCTGCTGACATGCTGATCATCGGCGCGGTCGCGCTCATCGCTTTCGGGCCGGATCAACTCCCGAAAGTCGCTCGCCGCGCGGGGCAGATGATGCGGGACGTGCAGAACACGTCGCAAGGCTTCATCCGTGAAATGGAGCGCGCCGCGGACGAAATCGATATGACGCACGAAACGCCGCGCGTCGTCGATTCGCCGATGTACGGCCGCATTGCGGAAGCCACGCCGGCGTACGAGCCCTTCGCACCCGACGATACCACGATCGCCCCGCCGCCGAGCGCCGCGCCGAGCACCGTA
>JAABUX010001529.1_pt1 | contig 34649 bp, 31 predicted proteins | sample 5561851 | NCBI WGS metagenome assembly JAABUX01 (sample SAMN10711883, study PRJNA513361) | rock metagenome | isolation source: Antarctica rocks | place: Antarctica: Victoria Land, Richard Nunatak red sandstone | collected 2016-01-03
CCTCCCTTAGCCTTAAGATTCCAGATGCAGCTAGCTACTATTCCACACGCACGTATCTTCAATGTGCGTATAATACAACATACAACACTTATTAAATCCCTCGCATCCCTCGCCTCCGTTCACGTCCACAAACATAACCATATTGATAAACATAAACATAACCATAACCACAACTATAACTTTACACCAGCTCTCCCACACTATTTTACATCACGAATCTTCCGCTTCAGATACGATCAATTGGCCCGCATAGAATACGCACGGAGGTAGAGGTGGAGGTAGAGTTGAGATGGCAAGGAGGGTATTGGATCTTCGATTTATTAGAGTGATGAGATCTATACTGTTGTAAGCTGACCTGCGATGAAAGATACTATGCTCGGATTGTATCTTCGAGATTGAGTTATATACATGTCCTGTCCTGTCATTATATCTACAAGTAAGTCTATGTACACTCGAATTGAATGATACCATTCCCCCAGAATCACTTCATCAATCATGCCTTCCAACCAACCGCCAACGCCGCGCTAAATTCATGCCCAAATAATACCCATTATAGCCATCAATGCACCAATCCATAAGCCCCAATTAGAGATACCCACTCTCAATACACCACTCACGGGTACCTGTCCCTTCCCACCGGCTGCACTCGTTCCCGCCAGCCCCGTCGGCGCGCCCACACCACTCGTGCTCGAGGCTCCTGTCTGCGTTCCATTCGCAGCTTCAGATCTAGGCCCATTGGGATTGAGTCCCCCCAGTATCTGGCTTCCTACTCCCGGAGTCCCAGTCGCTGCTATCGGACTCGTGTACAGAGCCGTAGACGTGCTGGTGATGATGGCTCCATTGGGCTCCGTATTGGTGTAGGGCACATCGGACGTCCCGATCAGCGCGCTGGTGTACAACAAGGTGGAAGTTCCAGTAAATATCGCCCCGTTCGTCCCCGTACTCACGTAGGGTATCGTGGACGTTCCGATGACGACACTATTGAAGCTAGCTGATGCACTCACACTTGGTGATACCGCGTAGGTGAAAATTTGGCCAGCGAGGGTAATCGATGTCATGGAATCCTGGGATGGCCGAACAGAAGGTACTGCTGCGGTAGACGTACCGACGATCAGACCAGCAAAACCGTAGGAAGCGCGTATAGTTCCCGAAATAGGAACCGCAGCTCCGTTCACTTGCAGCGTGGTACCAGCAATTGCGATACCTGCATTGTTCGGGAGGACCGTGGCTACTTGACCGCCTACTGTCAAGAGTATTGGCGTCCCTGTCGCTGGTGACGATGAAGGCAACGCTATCGTTGATGAACCGACAATGAGACCAGCAGAGCCGTATGAGGCGCTCACAGTTCCTGAAATCGCAATAGCAGGTGCGTTCGGTAGCAGTGTAGCTCCGGCGATAGCGATACCCACACCGTTTTGCAAGACACTTGCTACTTGACCGGCCACTGTGAAAACCGCCGGCGATGCAGCTGATGGTAGAGACGCAATGGAGGGGGAAATGTTGGAGATGGTCTGGGTGCCAAGGACAAGGTCGCCATTTGAGTGGTACACAACAGGAGTATTCGATATGATTGCTGGGCTACTGCCTTGTGAAATGATATGCCCATCGACGAGTAGAGCGCCAGGCGAAGAAGGGACGGCGGCGATAGCATGGTTGGCTATGGTCGTCGTTATTGGTGGTGACTGTGTAGGCGCCACTGATGGAATCACATTGTTGATAGTCTGTGTCCCAATAACGAGATTACCGTCAGAATTGTGTGCTACGGGAGTATTTGATATGAGCACAGGGGTGGCACCATGTGCGATTGTTTGGCCGTCGACAATGATAATGCCTGGGGAAGAAGGTATAGCAGCGACATTGTGATTGGCGACGGTAGTCGTAGCAAAATCTTGGGCGCCAGCGATCTGCGGCGGAACCTGTAAATTTGATCCTGCCATAGGCTGAATTTGCGGAGATCCAGCAGATACCGAGATGTCCGGGCTACTTCCTTGCGGTACTGCAGCTTGGTTGTCATTACTCATGGGAGTAGGTGTTTGCATGGTCAAAGTATGTACTTGTCCGTCAATGATAGCTGATGATCCTGCAGGATCTATGGATATCGCATGGCCAAGAACTTGCGTAGCTGGCGCACCCGCTTGCACTGTTGCTCCACCCGACGAGCCTGCTATAATTACCGAGGTTGGATTGATGACTGCTCCTGATAAGGTTTCTCCATTTGCAACAGGGATGACGAACTGAGGTGGTGGCGAGGCTGCCGGTACTGGAGTTCCCGGACTAGGACCATGATTTTGAGCGTCTTGTCCTGCTAGGGAGCTTCCGCTGCTTGCCACCTCGTTCGAGGGCGGACTCAAGCCTTGGTTCTGGCCAGGGACGATGGGTGGAGAGACCCCACTGATCGGCTGAGAAGCCCCATTTCGAGAGTTTCCGCTCGCAGGGAGGGTGTCTCCACTCGCTGGTTGAGTGCCGACATTCACTGGCTGGGAGGCCCCATTGGCTGACTGAGGAACCTCGTTCGCTGGCTGGGAGCCTGCACTCGCTGGTTGAGTGCCACCATGCAGAGAGCCTCCGTTAGTCGGTGACTCTTTACTGGCTAATCCACTTGAGGGGGGGTTCGCGGCTTGATCCTGGGGTGAAATAGGGATAGCCGGCTGAGCGCCTCCATCGGTAGCAGGAGAATTGGCCGAAGCTGGAAGCTTCGCCGGAGAGCCTGACCCTTGCTGAGGTGTTCCATCTGGCTGTGAGTGAGATTGCGGACTGGCGGCAGGAGCTGGTCCAAGCGCTTGATGCAAAGCAAACATCTGGGCCGCAGATTCGTTATTGGGATCAGCTGCACTTTGATATGCGCCAGGTCGATTGTCAGCGGCAGGCTGGTTATTGGTAGTGGGCTGATCTTTAGTAGCAGGTGCGTCGGCAACAGGCAAGTTCGCGGTCGGTGAATCAGCATTGGGCGCGTTGATGGGTGCCGGTACAGTCGGATTCGACCCTCCTACCTGTTGTGGATCCTGTGCCTTTGAGGTTTGAGTTGGGGGAGCCTCGCTAGAAGAGTCGACTTTTCCTCCTGGATTATTTGACCCAGCCCATACTGGTGGATGTGAATTAATGTTGACATTACTAGACGGATCGTTGCCGATGTGTGCGGTACTTGGCGAAGCAGTCTTCTCAGGCTGCGATGGCACGGCTTGAGAAGCAGGTTGGGCAATTGAGGGTACTGGAGGGCCTGCGGTCTCCGTTGGAGCAGGGGCCATCATAGCAGTACCGGGCTTTAATGCACGTGGGGGATCAAAGACGCCGAGGATGGAAGTGTCCACGTTCCCCATATCACATGATTTCCACGCTGTGTTCAATCCCTGGAGGCGAGTGGTGGGCGGAAAAGAAAGCTGAGGGTAGCAATGCTCTTGCCAAAAAAGTGCGTGTGCACCAACACTGGATATCTGGGCACGGCAATCGGCTTCCTCAGTGGTTACAGTTGCGACACAAGGAGGAGTAGCTACACTTGAGTATGTGTATCTGTCGGTGCAATTGGACCAAATGGTGGCAAAATCGATGGTCTTATATGTGTAGCCATCCACTCTGTTGCTGAACGTGATCAAGTCAGACGGTGCATAAGATAGTGTCAAGTCGACGGTGGTACTGCCTAGGGTCTGACCACAATCATTGGTGGCGGATATACCCCTATAGACCACATAGACGGAAGGGGAGGTACTGGAGAGGTTAGCATTACGGGTTTACAGGTTCGAAATTAGCATATGGGGCTTACTATGTGAATCCGTCAGGCCCAACGTAAGTAGTTCTGTTCTTCATGGCAGCTGGTGCGGGAGTCGGCCACTGAGAGTATTTCAAAGTCAGCGTGGCTTCATCAGTGCAGGATCTTTCTCGTAACACTTATAGAGAGTGGATGATGCTGGATCGTGTCCGAAATCCGCAGGATACCATTAATGATGGGAGATGATAAACATAACAGCAGAACTCACGTATTGCATCTGGGCGCTTGGAACGACGAGATTACAGAACGTGTTACAACACGGTGGCGTGAGAGTCGGTGTCCACACAACAGGTCTGATTGCACTCCAGAAGCCTCCTACAGACGTAGAAGGCGCGTGAGTGGTAGCCCATTGGCTGTAATTTTCTGCCTCGACAGACATACAAACGGTTTTTGCGCTGGGGTTCAGACCGTGAAATTGAGGCTTGTTGGTTCCATTGTTCTGAAAACTCAGTTGCGCACTGGATTGGACTACAGAGGCATACGAAGAGCACCAGTACTCCTCGAAGGGTACTGGCGGAGTCAGGGTTACGTGTGGCGCTATGGTGATTGGTCCTGTCCTGGACGTTGGTACGGTAATGGTCCCATTAAGCGTTGATCCATTTCTGTATGTTGGTGCTGTACCAGATGCAGAGAAACTCGTCACAGCTGTTGGATGAGAGCGCGATTTATAGTCCGTAGCAGAAGCATCAGCAACGCATATTTACGTCTCAATATCGAGGACTCACAACGATCGCAGTCTATCAAGTCTCCTGGACCGTACACATACGCTGGTGCTGTGGTAGTGTATGCACTATAATTACTGCGGGTCATGATATTCATATCGTTGGCTTCCGGGTATATAATAGGATAGAAGGTAACTGCTGATGCGGCGCCATCCTGACCGGACGTGAAGATTTGAGTCATAGTGACCCCACCTGTCGGACTGAAGTCTGCAAACACTTTCGTAGCATTATTGTTCATCAGCCACAGCAGGGCGATGATCCTCTTCGCATGCAGGCCCATCCTGTTGATATTGCGGCTACCAACACCCCCCAAGCTTTACCGCGCAACGATTGTGGAGGGAGGTATTGACGGAAAGACATGTTGGATGGCGCAATCTTGTATATAGGTATACCCCGAAGTTGAAGGGATTGAAGGATTTGATATCTCATTTCGGGAGTCAGCGACTAGCGTTTCACCTTCTCAGCTCCGCCTGAAGAACGCTACCTCGAGCATCATTGGGTAATTTGGATTAGCTGCTCTTAGGATTGAAGAAAGGAGGCAAGGTCATCATATTCTCGCCCTAGGCCGAAGGCTCCTTGCTGACAGAATTCATGACCCGAGTCTCTCGTTGATGAAGACCATCTCTTTTCTCACTCAATATGAGAAAGATGTTGAAGAAAAGCGGGAAAACAGCAGGCACCAATGTGTACAGTGCAGAAAGTCAATACATGCTCAGCATTGATTGTTTGATGACGAAAATGGTGATTCTCGATGACTATGTTGTATGGACAACCTAAAGGAGAATCTTCAGAAGGCTATGTCAGTGTCCCTACTGCACGTCCTTGTCAATTGGACACGACATGTGACGACGGTGACGACCGGCGATGACCCGAGATTTCTCTCACATGGAGTTGGAATAGGAAAGTCGAAAGGAAAGTCAAGTCAACATGGTTCCTTAACAGTACTTGTTGTTGGACCTCTTGTTGTTGGACCTAAACTTTTGCGAGGCAGGTTTTGCCGAACGGCAACGCTACCCCACCAAGGAAATTTCCCCTGACTCCGAAACAAACAAACCGGCTGTATTCGAGTTCAACAGAAGTCAATTGCTATTTCGCACAACATATCTTCGCCAAACATTGCTTGCATCAATTAGCACATGATGAAGTTCGGATTGGGAATATACACCGTATGAGTGGACTCGAGGCACGGACTTCCCCTCCGGAGCCTCCTCCAATCATCGGATTAGCTCTCGCTTGAGGAATGCGTCGCAGAGCATGGAGAATTCCTTGCATGCCCATCCGTTGCCTGATGGACGACATGCGTCATCAATTGAGCAACCAGATGCTTCCTACGCAGAATGCGCCGTGATATCATCGCCAACGCTGGCGTCGCAACAGCAGAAGGAGGGTCTCAGTCAACAGACCAGACGGCTACAATTGCGCAATACCGGCTTTAGAGGCCCAGTCCTTCCTTTTCGACGCATCAGCCCTCTCTTAGGTGCTTCAACGAATGGCATTGAGCTCTTTACACGGCCTGTGAACAACGAGAACAGTCCCTCCAGCGTCGAGAAGCGGATATTGTACGGCGAGGATCTCCCACAAAGCCCCGTCAATATTCTACAAGAGATTCACATTATATCCACACGGAAGAAGCGGATGTCACCAAAAACGGGATCTGGAGCGATCTTTGAGGATAATACGATCACAGGAAAGGACGACGCTAGCGAGACGTCTTGGTACAACGAGGGAAGTAACCACTGCTCTCCGGCTACGTTGGCCATGACCCCCGCGAGAATGAATCAATTACGCGAAGTCTCCCTGAATCAGAGGACCCCCTCGCCCCTAGGTTCTCCGTTGGTCAAGCACGTAAAGGGCCGCAATCCCATACGCCCCAAGAACCGGTCAGCAAGCACGGAAGTAGCCACGTACATCGAACACCTCGAATCCGAACTGGCCTCAGCTCATGCTAAGCTCGAGTCGCAGCCTTCACCCAAGACGAGCAAACTTCGCAGCGCGAAGCTTAGGACACTAACCACGGAGAATCGCAGCCTAAAGCACGACAATGCTGAATGGGAAAAGAGATTCGACGCTAGGATTCACGAAGAGAGGGACAGGCGCTTAGAAGCAGATCTCGAGATGAGGAGCCGCATGCAAATGTTGGAAGACGAGTTGGAGATGAAGGATGCGCGGACGGCGGAGCTTGAATGGGAGGTCGAGAGCATGCGAGTGAGGATAAGGGATTTGGAGGGGCTCGAAGTTATCAACCTTAGTCTAGAAAGGAGGATTGAGGCATTGACAAATCTCCTTGTTCAGTCGCCAGCAAAATTCGATGTCTCCTCAGCGTCTACCTTCCCCGTCAGAGTCGATCCTTCCAAGCGGATACCAAGGCCTAGATCAATGCTTCCTAGGATCCCAGCGCCATCACGGGGCATACGGTTGTCGTTAACTACAGTGTCGGAGTCGGCTATCGGACGATCTAAGAGTCTGGGGTCGCCATCCAGCATTGTTGAGAGTCCGGAAGATTCACTGGGGGGAGATATTAATGAAGCAAATCTTCAGTCACCTATTTGTAACCAAGATACGTCGTCACCGCGCTATACGAGGCAGTCTGGGTCATTTGACGGAAGATCAAGAGCCTCGGCTTCGTTTCGCTCGGCCACATCGTCTACCTCGAGGTCTATGTCGATGCGATCGAGTGGTTCGTTCAGACCAGTATCATGGGATTTAGCCGAACAGGAACCCGGATCTACCACCAGGCAGCGTAGAATGCGTCGGTTTCCCTCGGGCTCCAACTCGTTGAAGCCTCTGATCTTACCCTCGGCGAGTGTCGGACCATCAACACCGGGGCCTGCATCAAGCGGCCAATCAATCGAGACCACGGCGCGACGAGATTGCTCTACCGTCTCCTGTGATCCACCTTCAGCCTTCCTATCGACGTTGGGTGATGACTCGGCGCAATTTACTCCCGAACAAACCGGGTATGAACGTTCTGCCTCTTGGGCTCAAGAGCAGACCCTGAAAGCGCTGGAGGGCAAGTTTAAAAATATAGACAATGTCTGCAACGATGATCGACAAGGAACGCTGTCGCTGTCTCCAGATGAAGCAGAACAATTGATGGGTTTTCGAGAAATACCAACGGACAAAAGCAAGAGGCGGTCCCGACCAAGAAGTCTACAGAAAGAGCTCGAAGAAGCTGAAATTGAGCAAACCGTAGGGGCACAGGCTACGGCTGATACTGATTATCTTCAGATATATGAGGATGGTCTGATACCTGTTGAAGATGACCAGGGCCCTGACGGAAGGATTGATGGCATGGATGCCACACCTTCGAAGATACCATTATCAGCTCTCTATTTCCAGCAACGACGCTTAGCAGCGGGTCCCAAACCAATACCATCAACTATTCAGCATAAAATTCCCTTCGCATGCGCAATACCTTCTCCACTTAAAGCACCCTCATCAACAGCTCTCACAAGCGAGCATGCACACGGCCTGTTCACTCGCCTCACCAACGTCATCACCCAAACGAAACAGGACCCCTACATCCTAGCACGGCGGCTCCTCGCCAACGCATGGTCACAAGGCTCCAAACGCTTGGGTGGGATGGGATGGTGGCTCTTAGGTCTGGTCTATGGTACCCGTTGGCGCAAACGGAAACGGAGGGCTGACAGCGGAATAGTTGAGGCTGACTCGACGCGGAATTTCGACTGGCAGCACTTTTCCGCGCAAGCCAGTAGGAGCCGCACGGCTGAACACTACTTCAGAGACTATGGTCGTACGCACAGCAACAGAGAAACGTGGCTCTCGCCTCCGCATGTCTCAAGACGAGCAGTTTCGCCCATCATTCCCTCGTCGAGCTCGAGACCACAGCCTCATCTCTTCCCCTGCAAAGACTGCGAGGAACCATCCTCTCGCCGTACGTTCCGCCTCTGGTTCCAATTCTCGCTCGCGATCATCCTTGCTGTTGGTATGGCCGTTAAGCATGGTCCAGGCACCCTCCTCGCGGCCAGCCCGCCACCTCGTACGCTGTCGGAACACATCCTTCCACGCGACAATGAACCTTTGCTCCCAAAACAGCGCCAGGGGCAGCACAGTCACGATCAACCTGATCGTAACGAGGAACCTTTTCAGCCTTCCGGAGCCAGCCATGAAGGGTCTGGCACGGACTCGGGCTATGGAAGCATCGTCTTTGCCGAGGCATTGGGCCCGGCGGACTTCGCAAACCCTTAGCTAAGGATGAAGAAGCGACCATTGTGTTAGGCATCTCCATGAAGCATTTGCATCGGTGGTTATTTTCCCCTTGGGCGTTGGCGGCTTTCCGACCCTCTGCTACTACAAGTAAGGTAGTTTTTGATTTCACAATACCCCACTAGCGCCGGCTCCTTCTCGCTTCTGCTTTCGCTTCGCCTTTGTACGATACGATCACCACGGATGATGATTATGGGATTATGTATATAGGAGTTATAGTGTGAGGGGTTTTTAGGGATTGGGGTTTGTCAGAGTATGCATAGGGGTTTTTGGTTGTGTCAGGTCTGGTGGGGAGGGAGCTATAGGAATTGGTGGAGTGTATGTACCTTGCAGAAGCTCATGCTTACGCTAGACTTCATCTCGGCCGTGCCGTGCTTGAATCCTTGGTGCTTATATGAGTTGTATCGCTATACTTGTAACTTTCACATCCTTTACCCCAAGGTACCGTACTTTTGGAGATAACCCGCCCTCTTATACTCTCTCCGAATAGATTCCAGATCCAGATCCAGATTCCTATTACTATGTTGTATACTCGTCTACGGCAAAGTTATAAGAGTACTTAATAGCTTGTACTCTGTCTAAGTAGAGATCTATATCTTTTCTGTATGAGTGCTATACCAACATGGAGGGACTTGAGTAGAGCGTTGGGAGACTAGCGTAAAATAGATATATGTATGTTACGCGCGAGGGAGGTAGGTTTTGGAAAGACCCAAGCTAAAGTGCTATAAGTATGTAGTAAGGGGAGGTGGGATCTAGGCGTGGTAGTTGATGAAATGAAAATCGTCCAGGAAGTAGTAAGGTCTCAACTGGTACATCCGAGGGTGAACGAAGATGACAAGCCGGGAAGCAAGTGAGTGAACGGAGATGTCGTTGGCTACGCCGAAGTACGCTAGGCGACGTCTACGATAGACAAGGTACGCTCGTAACAGTGCGGGTGGGAATGATGTGACATTTCTGTGTAATCCAACCCAGCCGCCGAATCCAACTTCTAATCCGCCCACGTAATCGTCTTCGACCGCTGAAACTCCTCCAGCCCCGCACTCCCATTGAATCTGCCAAACCCGCTCATCTTGCACCCTCCGTGCGGCAGATTGGGTTCGTCGTGCACGCTCATGTTGTTGATGTGCACGGCGCCCGTCTCGAGCTGTCGGGCTATTCGTAGGGCGGCGGCGAGGTCGCGCGTGAAGATTGCGGAGGAGAGGCCGTATTCGGTGTCGTTTGCTGTTGCTATGGCGGCGGCTTCGGTGGGGAAGGGGAGGAGGGAGACCGTTGGGCCGAAGGATTCGGTGGCGTAGATGGACATGGTGGGGGTTATGTTTGTGAGGATTATTGGTCTGGGGATGTTTTTAGTTTTATTTTGGATGGACTATTCGGATTCTTGGGAAATGGGAGCCCGGGGTTCGGGTGGGGGGTTGGGGCGAGGGGGTGATAGGGGGTTTCCAGGCGAGGATTGATAAGGGAGGGGAACTTGGGTGAGGATGAATGGGGTAGGATTTGTCACCTCATTCTCGTCTCACTATGCTCCTTCGCGTTCACGTCTCCACAGACAATCTTGGCACCTTGGGATAGGGCTTCCTGCACGAGTTCCTTGTTCTTCTTGATCCCAGGAGGTGCGACGAGGATTGGCGCTGGGGAATCCTTGCCGTACATGTCGTCCATTGTAATTTTCAACGCTGCCGTAAAGTCTTCGACGATGGACTCGTGCACGAGGATTCGCTCGGTGGACATGCAAACTTGGCCGCTGTGGATGAATGCACCGAGTATGCAGCCTCGGGCCGCTTTGTCGAGATCGGCGTCTTGTAGCACGATGGCGGGGGCTTTGCCGCCTAGTTCCATCAGCACGGGTTTGAGGGCTTTGCCGGCGGTTGCGGCGACGATGCTACCGATGGCGGTGCTGCCGGTGTAATTTATCTTTTTTACGAAGGGGTGTTCGATTATTGCGGTTGTGATTTCGGCGGCGTCTTGGGGGCGGTGGAAGAGGACATTGAGGCTGGAAGGGGTGAGATGTCAGGACAGGGCTTTGGATGGTGACTTGGGGATTAGAAGACAGGCTGTAGTAATCGTTTTTTTGAGGACATTTTCTCAGAATATAAATAGACATCAGGTTGGATGGACGCAAAGTTCGGAAGATACTTGCCATCCATCAGGGAGTCCAGCTTCCTTGAAAATTGTTCCGATAAGCCAGAAGCAGCGAGGTGAAAACTCAGGGCCTTTGAGGACGCAGGTGTTGCCCGCAGCGAGCGCATAGGATACAGCGCGGAAGCCCAGAATGTACGGTGCATTCCTGGTCGATAGTAAGAAATTTCCATAGAATACGAAGGTAGCAGAGTACAAACCAAGGAGCAATGCCGAAGATAACGCCATACGGTTCCTTGATTATCATAGCGCTTTTACCTTCTTCACCACAGATTGGTATATGTCCCGTACTCGTGATAATGCGGCCAGCTACATCTCTCAGCTGCTCAATCGCAGAAGGCACATTGAACCCTCCGGAATAAGCTGGCACAGCGCCAGTCTCGATTTCCATATACTCGGCAGCTTCCTCCGCCCTCTGGGCAAGAATATCAGATGCTTTCAGCAAAATATCTCGCCTCTTCGAGGGCTTGGTCTTTGACCACGCGGGAAAAGCAGCTTGAGCTGCTTCGACTGCTTTGATAGCATCGTCTTTGGAGACGGAAGAGCTTTTCCAGATGACTTTATTGGTGATCGGTGAAGTCACGTCGAACGTTGTTTCGGTGGTGATCTCCTTGCCGTTGATAAGGAGAGGAACCACGTGACCAAAAGCATCATTGGAGATGTGGCTCTTGGCACCGTTGCTCGCCATAGTGATTGTCCCGAGAGGCTGGAAGGATACTCACCACAGTAGGTTAGATAGTACAGGAAGCTAGCAGGTCCGATGGGGGTGCAGCTGAGATTATGCAGTCATTCAGCAGACCAGGTCATCAGCATGCGATGATTATGCCAGAACCAGCTTTACGACTTCTGCATAAGGCAAGCCACAGTAGATGCACAATGGCGATATCAGGGTACGTGATGGAAGGTACAACCAGACGAGGTGGTGTGGAGAAGGCTTGGCACCGGCTGCGGCGAGCGGCAGCGGCTCCGAGGACTAGCTTCCTTCGACAATTACCCCCTGTGCCCCTATCTTGCCTTTGTTCCCTACTTACCCTAGGATTTACACCCTCTTACTCATGCTAGGACTAGACATCCGACTCGATGCTACTAATGTGCAGCAGTTCCTCCCTCTGGTCCCGTCCTCGTTGGCTGCTTCTCTGGTTCTGGGGTTGCCCTTTGTCAAACAGCCTAGCAGCATGATGGGGCCCCGCATATTACCCCGATGGATTATTATCGAGTCAGAAAATAAGCAAATGGTACTAACCTTGACAGCTCATGTCAGATTGGTCAGACAAATGTTCGCGATGATGTATTGATCCAGGGGTCCTCCACAAACCGATGGTCACCTGCCTTCACAGAGAATGCGCAACGAACCAAATACGTGCGGCGAATGAGTGTGACTGCACCATGCAATCCCCAGCGCGTCACCGCGTTTCTTATGACCACGCATACTATGGCATCTAGGGTAGCACCAAACTTAGTATCCAATCATCAGATGCTGTTGGGTCTTGCCCCAGCTCACAGGCCAAGAGAGTTTCACTCACATTTTGTGCTTTCATCGGGGTACGGCTACCCTCGGTGGTGGGAGAAAGGAGTATGATCTAATTTATGTGGGCACCAATGAGACTGGGAAGTGACGATGAAGTACCCACCAAACTCTCTTTTTCCATATGGGGGTCTATCCGCAATCCAGCGATTGCTGCGGGTTCATCTTCTTCTCACCCGTGCACCTCCTCTTACGTTCCTATGCTACGCAATCTCTCGTCATGACAGCTAAAGGCGACCCTCTCACTCCACGCATCAAAACGGAGTCTGAGAGTATCTTATGGAGACAGATAAGGTAAAGCGTGATCTCATCGGGATCGGATGTGGCGCGGTTAGCGTTTTGCGGGGTACCTTAGCGTCTCATGGGGGACCGAGGAACCGCGGGCCTGCAAGACAGTTGAAGATTCAATGAATGGTCTTGCTCGGCTCCTGACCACAAGCACTGGCATGCAGATCTTTCTTCATCATCACACATAGCTCAACGTGAGCTCTTTTCTTGGGCTCTAACGGCAGCACCCGAGGCCAGTGGAGCCACCCGCACGCCCACATCACAAGGCAAACCGCGCTGTGAATGGCTCTTCTTCTAGAGATGGGTCATGGAAGCAGCGTGCCGGTATACGCCTTTTGGTGTAACCCCTTTCTTCATTGCCAGCGCTTGAACTCGGACACCTGACCATTGTCGACGTAGACGCCCATTGGATCCTTTATTACTTGAACGGGGTCGCCACAACGTCCTTTGTCGGCAGATCAGTCACACGAGAAGACAATTGGATGTAATAAAGGACTGATGACAAAGTCACAATGCTCAAGGCGGGGCAGGTATTGTTCGGGAGTGGATGACATCTTCGGAGCAATGCCAAACGCTATAAAGGTGAGACCATATACGCGACCACCTCTCGTGTTTCTGAAGTACTACACGCCGCACGCACGTTTCATTCCCCAAATTTGACTACCTTCCACAAGCCTGGTGTATGGAATTCTTCAGGCTACATTGACTATCTATTCATACTGATCCTATCGTCGAACCATCAATACAAACTCTACGAATCCGACGTTTGGGATATTGAAGGATGTTGGGTACTAAGTTACTTCCCTCAGTTGCCATCATAGTATCACTGCTGGGCAGCGTACATTCAGCCCCACTTACTCTGTATGTACCATCTCCTCTTCCATTCATGTATCCTCTATTGACCTACATTGTAGCCGCCTCAGCGAGCGCGGCATCTCGTTCGATTACAACAATAACAAAGTTCGTGGTGTGAATCTTGGGGGCTGGTTTGTCCTCGAGCCATGGATCACACCATCGATCTTTAGTAATTGGGCCAACGAACAAACCGTAGTGGACGAGTATACTTACACTCGAACCCTTGGTAAAGACGCGGCAGGATCGCTCCTAACAAACCATTGGAATACCTGGATCACTCAAGATGACTTCAACCAAATTGCTGCAGCTGGCTTGAATCATGTCCGCATACCGATCGGTTACTGGGCGATTTCACCACTGGATGGTGACCCATACGTTCAAGGACAGCTTCCAATTTTGGACAAGGCTATCACCTGGGCTAGAAGCGCTGGCCTCAAGGTCATGCTTGACTTACATGGAGGTATGCAAACACGTCCATATGAGCGGTAAATAGTGACTAACATTTTCCAGCCCCTGGTTCCCAAAATGGGTTCGACAACTCCGGCCGCTATGGCCCTATCACTTGGCAACAAGGCAATACAGTTGCCCAGACGATTACGGCTCTCCAAAACCTCGCACTCCGCTACGCCGGAGACACAGACGTCGTTACCACAATCGAGCTTCTCAATGAACCCCTTGGCAGCTCTCTCAACCTTGATGGCCTCAAGTCCTTTTATCAGTCAGGTTACCAGACCGTCTATTCCGCAAGTAACAATTACGTGACCACGATCCATGACGCCTTCCAGAACTTCCAGACCTTCTGGAACGGAGTCATGACTCCAGCCTCATCAGGCGACCAAAACGTAATGCTAGACACGCATCAGTACCAAATCTTCTCCCCCTCTCAAGTCGCCATGTCACCCTCCGACCACGTCAAGGCCGCTTGCGCACTCGGACCCCAGCTCGCAGGTACTGACAAATGGACCGTCGTCGGTGAATGGACCGGAGCCCAAACCGACTGTGCGAAATGGCTCAACGGCCTCGGCAAAGGCGCCCGCTACGACGGCACCTTTCCTGGCAGCAGCACCGTAGGGAGCTGCAATGGGAAATACACCGGTACGGTGGCGGGATTGAGTCAGGACGATAAAGACAATCTTTCCACTTTCATCGATGCCCAGCTCGATGCTTATGAGAGGCATACGGGCTGGTTCTTCTGGACGTGGAAGACGGAGAGTGCGCCTGAGTGGCATATGAAGGATCTGTTGGCTGCGGGCATCTTTCCGCAGCCGTTGACGAGTAGGAAACATCCTGGACAGTGCGCTTGAAGGAACATTTTGTTTTCGACAGGCGAGCATGCTGGACGCATGCGTCTTTGACACGACAAGCTGGACTTTCGCTATTGATACCACGATTACCTTCGCTTCGACCGATTTTTGCCGCATCTTTACCACATATCACGATCAGGGTTTCACCTTATGGTTTCACCTTATGATTTTACGAAATTTCACGCAAGCCACTATGATTTATCTATATACTCCGACTCACATTCGCTACGATACCCGCCCACTTGGGCATCTCAGTATTTGCATTTTGATCGTTTAGCTTGTATATATACAGCATGCAGAGCGTGCATAGGATCTCGAACAGCATCTTGATGGAGTCTCGGACACTCGTTCACATATACCCAGCATGCATGCATACATGCATCTACAACTACAACGAACAGATATAATATATTGTACAACATATAGAAAGCACAGGACCTTCGCTGTACACCAATATATCTCGATACCACATCTTCAAATAAGACTTCCATCGTGCTTTGCTATCTGGTTCGAGTGAGTTTTTTCGAATATTTATTCACATATACCCACCATGCATGCATGCACACCTACCAACAAACCTCATGTATTGTACAACATATAGAAAGCACAGCACATGTCGCTATAGACACCTCAAAATTCCAATAGCATATCCTCCCCAAAAAGACCATCATCACGCTTTGTACAACATAATCTCTCTCCAACACGATCCTCTTCAATGTAATCTATACCATTCATATATATACCCTTCAATAGGTGCCGTAGGCTGCGTAGGCTGCGTAGGTCATAATCACGTAGGAGTCCGTGAATGAAAGTGACAGCCTACTGTGTGTATTTGTGCGATTCGTGCGATTTGTGAATTCTGCACAGTGTTTGTGAGCTGGAATTGGGAGATACAAGACGTATGGTGTATGGGGTTGTGGAGGTGTGGAGGCGTGGATATGGAGGTATAGGCTGGAAATGGGATTGTTTGGTTGTCTGTTTCTAGGGGAGGAGGAGCGGGAGAAGGTGGGGGGAGAAGGGGAGAGGGGGAGAGGGATGAAGGTGGGGGGTGATGGGGGAGAGGAATAGATGGGAGGGCTTGGGAGACGATGAAGGGGGTGGAGGGGAGAGGATTAGATAAGATAAGATGGGAGTGAGGTTGGACGGCGTGGTTCAGTGGAGGTGGAGGCGGAGGTGGAGGTGGCGGCTCCCAGCTCGGAAGAGGTGATTGTCTTTTCCGGTGGGGTCAGGTCACCGTATTGTTGTATACCCCCCATATAAGGTCCGCGCATAGGCACTTGGACCCAGATAAGGTTTAGGAGGTACCTTATTCAATACGTGAGGTAGTACGTATATGAAGCATAAGGTAAGTATCCGTGCTGTAGGTAGGTAGGGATGTATACTTAGGGGTTAGAGTCTTAGCCTTCTAGGGTCTTTTAATTCCCCGAGTTCTTTTCTATGGGACACCTATGCTTACCTAGCATATGCATGTCTCTTTTTTTCGTTTCAATCCCCGATGAGGTCAATCGCATATGCGCAGCCTCCACTGACCCCACCGGAAAATAAAAGTTTGGAGATTTATTTGTCAAGACAAGCGGTGGAAGAGGCACTGTTGTGGAATGAGATAAGGATCGATGATATTTATAGGCTCTCCGACAACAAACTTTCCAAGCCAATGTCTGAAGCGTTGGCTCTATCGAAATGGGGCGGTAGCGTGCCCAGTGTGATATTGTTTTGCTGAAGGAGGTTGGGTATCTTTCTGTCAACTGGGGAAGCGGTAGCCCATAGGAAGACGCCGATGGCCTCTTGTTGCCCTATTCATTGCAGAGATGTCAGTGGCAGGTCGCGGGGAGCCGGAAACGAAGCCCATCGATATTTGCTTACCGACTGGATGCCAACCCGTCTCGCTGACATACCTCAAGCGTGGCCTTGCCAAGGGCCTATTCGCTGCAACGAAGCGTGAGATACAATGATCGGCAACACTGCTGACACTCCTCAGGATCCTCCAGTACGACGTTATGTCAGACGGTGGATATAGCCTCGGTTGCGTAACACCGGGTAGTTCGCCCTCACCAAATAACCAAAGCGGTATTATTGCCATGGTGCATGTGCCTTGCCGATTGGAACGTCAGCCAGAATCATATGGCTCGGTAATGCGGGACTGCTCACCATGTATATACCTGTGTGGAATATATTGTGGCTGCAGGCCCGTGACCGGCTTGGCACCGAGAGAGACGAATTCGAAAGTTTGTTCACCCCAGTGTACGATCTCATCGTGGACGAAGTCTGACACTACTTGACGGCAGTCATCTGGGCGAAAGCTGGGCGAACCCCATTGGGGAAATGTAGTGCAGTGGTAAGTAGGGGGACCGAAGTCGACTCCTGAAGACGCGTTGGAGGAGACGGGTAACCCGATTGTTGGATGAGCGTAGTGTGCAAGCAGATAGGTGGCGAGCGTTATGGTCTGCTTTACCATTATTCGTATCATTTCATGTAGTGTCATTAGCCACTACATGAACTAAACGCATGACACAGGTTTGTTGAACGTTCAGTATTCCTGATGACGCTCCACTTTCGTGGTCTGGGGTTTCGAGTGTACACATAAGCTGGATGCCAATCTCCAAATACCATATTTGAAACTGGATGTCCGTCTCCGTGTTATTCCTCCCGATAAACGCTGGCCGGTATTGCTCGCGTGCTATGAGGCTTGCCGCTAAACGCGCATATGAAGTGACGTCGGGTACTTATCTGTATGGGTCGACACCAAGTAGCATGACGCGGGTAGTGAGTGATAAGGAGATTGAGCTAGCTTTCATCCGTGCGAAACGTCGATACTGGGATCGTGTCCTTCCCACGCTCCTTCAGCTTCCATAAGCACACCTGATAATCTTGAGTCCATGTTATCGCTGTTGTCCTGCTTGTTCATGGCATTGTAGCTGATCGTTTTCTCGTCTCCATCTTGTGACTTTTCCTCGTGGAGAAAGCTCACTGTCTTTTTGTGTGTTGAGGCCAGTGTTGTTTCCAAGACGTCTCCTGCCCATGGCTTACATTCTTTGAACAATTCTCCACAGCGGAGACAGATACATCCTTCACCCTCTTCAGCCTCAAGCCTCTTAGCGAGGCAGGTGAAGCAGTATATGCAGCCACACGGGACTGTTTCGTATGGATTGGTGATATCTGTGTGCGCCGAGCCGACAACTCCGCCAGATGCGGCAGAAAAGGCTATGATCTCGTTCTCAGTAGCCGACGTAGGATTCTGATCTTGATAGCATATGGCGCAGGTTCTTGCGGGTAGATATGCGAGTTCCCCTTTCAAAGATGTCTCCTCCTCTTCTTGGAAGTCGGGTTTGACAAGACTTTTCACTCTGCGCCATGCTCTTGATAGCCACCTCCGCCATCTGCTGATGCCAAATAACGGGAGCAGAAAGAGCAGAAATTCCGTAAAAGCATGCCAGACAAGCTGTCGATTGAGGTATTCAAAGCTGACTTCGCGACTAACTTGGCTACTTGGAGGAGCAAGCCTGAGTCGCAAAACACGGTCGAGGAGAGTTCGGTAGCGACCGTTACTTAGGAAGACTAGGAAGGATACGAAGGCAGCGATTGAATGCGTAGTCGAGACGAAGTCCGAGAGTCGCGAAAGGAATCGAATGTTGGGACTTGGCTGTTAAAATTAGTTAGATGGGGAGACGGTTCCATGCAATGCGATGTAGCACCTCTTCATAGCTCCCTTCTTGGCCCGCGAGCCAGTCCTCCCATTTGGTCCATCCGTATCCGCCACCCACGGTGATTAAACCGTAGAGGGCCTTTTGCCCTTTGGTAGGACTGGCAGGGAGATGTCCCTTGACTCGAGCATCGGTGTAACGAAGATTTTGAAGCACAGCGCCGTAAGATGCGTTTTGGTCCCAGATGGATAGTTTGAATAGCGCAGCTCGAAGCCCAAGCAGGATCTCGGGAGACCAGTCATCCCGGATGTGTTGCTGCCCGATATCAGACAAACGCTCGACGCGGAGGAAAAAGGGACCCTACTCCAAAGTACTTGAGACCTTCCCCAACCTGAACTCTTAGGAGCTCTAGAAGCTCTTCATCAAGCAGTTCCGCGTCGACCTGGCCAACACGGAAAGCTGGCCTCGTACCGTCTCTACCCTTGATAGTATCCCATACGGCTATTGCGTGTTGCCCAATATCTTGTAATGGCAAAGGTAATCGACTCAACACATTCGAGGCTCGTGTACTTCGTTGCGATTCGCGATGCGCGCGCGTTACGGCTGCTCTCTGCTGACGGTGTTTCTCTATTCGCTGCTGAGCTGCAGCAAAGTCAACAGAAGTCATAGTCGAGACGAAGTCATGGACATTCTGGCTCAATGTGGGCCAGGAATGAATCCAATTGGCAATCTATTTCAAGAGATTGGCTTCATTGGACGAACAACAGGCCGAGGTGGGCGCTTGAGTCGGCAAACGCGGTAGATTATTGTTGTAAATAAAGTACTTTACCAGATCAAATTGAATCGACTGGCCCTTCGATCTGATCACAGGCTATGGAGAGATTTACTCTCGGAATATTAGCAATATGAGTTTTATGATCGAGGTGGCTGCCGAGGCGAATCCACTGACTACACAAACACTTTATCATGTGCTGCAATCAGCTTCGTCTAACGACCAACAGCAGGTTAGAACAGGGACACAACAGTTACAGAACTGGGAGCGGTCACCTGGCTACTACGGCTTGTTACAGTCTCTTCACATAGACTACTCATTGCCAGTGGAGCTTCGGTATCTTGCCATCATTCAATTGAAGAATGGCATCGACAAGTACTGGAGAAAAACGGCCAGTAACGCCATCAAAGCGGAGGAGAAACATCTGATTCGATCGAGATGCCTCCAAAGTGGTGTTCACGAGCCAGATAATCGCCTTGCTTTACAGATTAGTATTCTTGTGGCCAAAATCGTTCGATATGAATTTCCTCAAGATTGGCCGGATGCCATAGACTCGGTCACGGAAAGCCTGAAAACCAATTCCCAGCCTTCAGGCAATGCTATCCATCTCTCACGTGCGTTACTAGTATTACTTTATATCGTTAAAGAGCTTTCAACAGCGAGAATGCAGCGCTCTCGAACAAAGCTGCAGTCTGTAACTCCTGGGATCGTTCGAACATTGGCTACTGTCTACATCGAACATCTGGGTAATTGGCTGTCGTTTCTGAAAAGCGGTGGTAGTGACGGAGGTGGGGCATTGGAGAGTATGGAACAAAGTCTCGTAGCTCTGCGAATACTTCGCAGGCTCATAATCGCGGGGTATGATTCCCCCAATCGGCAGCAGGAAGTCAGAGACATATGGAGCTCTTTCACTTCTCAATTTGCGGAAATGCTAGCCCTAGCTCAAATGGCCGAAGCCACATTATCTCCCCAGCCCCGGTATGTCCTTGAGAAACATCTCATACAAATATCTAAGCTGCATTTGGAGATGGCCAAAAATCACGCCGCTGGGTTTGCGCTGTTGCCAGATTCTACTGCTTTAGGGGGGGCATATTGGAACCTTGTCCAGCAATATGGGGAAACCTATGGGTCGTATGCTTTGACATCCTCAACTTTGAAGGTAACAGTTTATTAACGCTATATAATTCGCTGTTGAGTGCTAATATTCATCCTCGCAAAGATCGGGACAGATGGTGATGCGGAGGATGCGGGTCCTCCTCTTATGGAAAAGCTGAGTCTGAAAGGGCTGCTTATCATCAGAGCTTGTGGCAAGATGATATTCAATCCATCACAGACCTTCAAGTTCCACAGAGCTGAAGATAAGGAAGAGAAAAAGCTCTCCAAGGAGCTGATGAGAGCCTACTTACTGACCGATGAATTCGCCCGCAAAGCGATGGAAACGCTGGTAACGCGCTTCTTCCGTTTCACGCCACGCGATCTGAGAGAGTGGGAGGAAGAACCAGACGAATGGGAGAAGGAACAAGAGGATGGGGGCGATGATTGGGAGTTCTCCATAAGAACCTGTTCCGAGAAGCTCTTCCTTGACCTGATGATCAATTACAAGGATCTTCTTGTAAAGCCATTGTTGTCGGTCTTCGAGAATGTTGCCAGTACGCCCCTCAAATTTCTGGACCACAATCTCTTGTGCTGACACGAATAGACGTGCAGAATACAAATGTTTTGGAGAAAGACTCTATCTACGCCGCCATTGGCCTTGCAGCGCCGGTACTCTACCGTTATACCGACTTCGATTTTGGCAGGTTCTTAGAACATGTTCTGGTGCAAGAGATCCAAATCCAACTTCCTGGGTATGATATTTTGCGCCGACGAACCGCAATAATACTTGGTCAATGGTTACCAGTCAAAGAAGGGCTCAATCGTACGCTGGTCTACGAGGTATTCCAACATCTGCTTGATGGTCGTAATCAGTCGAACGATCACATTGTTCGCGTCACTACTGGTAGGCAACTTAAGAACATTATCGACCCATTCGAGTTCACTGCAGAGAAGTTCAGGCCTTTCGCACCCGCAATTCTCGGCAGTATAATGTCATTGATCCAAGAAGTTGCGCTTCCAGAGACAAGGATAGCGCTTTTGGGTACGATTGGTGTTATCGTAACAAAGATGGAGCGAGAGGTGCTTCTTCCTTTGGCTTAGATGTGCCTATTTACTAAGAAGTCGTGACAGATCATCCCGTTTGCCGATCAACTCATCTCCCTTCTACCACCACTATGGGATCAAGCTGGCGAAAATTACCTAATGAAGCAGACACTCCTAGGCATTCTGTCGTCTTTGTGCATATCGATGCAGGCTGAGTCCCGCAGATACCACCCCGTTATACTTCCATTAATCCAGTCATCTATCGGACCGAGCTCGGAAACAAGAGTCTATCTGTTGGAAGACGCTCTTGATCTCTGGGCTACCATTCTAACCCAGACATCTTCTACTGCAGTATTAGCTGAAGTCGTTTCGCTTGTTCAGTACCTTTTTCCTTTGTTCGATGTCGCTTCCGATAATCTGCGCAAAGCGCTGGAGATTACAGAGTCTTACGTCTATTTAATACCATCAGACATGCTTTCCAATGCGCGTGCTATTCTCGGACCCTTGGCTTCGATGCTCGGTAAAGTTAAGCGCGAAGCCAGTGGTATGGTTACCTTCCTAGTGGAATTGTTGATACGATCGGCTAATAGCCTCGGTGCCTTACCGGCTGTTGGGGAACTAACTCAAGCTTTACTCTCGACCAATTGGTTATTTACAATGATGTCTGGCCTCTTCGACGCATACCACGTCTCTCAAACGACCGGTCCCAAGCGCGAGCACAGTAAGATTGATGGCATAGTGGAGACAGACTATCTGAACGTATTGGCCCGTCTAAGCATAACAAGCCCTACGTTACTGATATCGGCAATTGAGATTACGTCATACGAGGGTCAAAGAGAAAGCAATGAGCCTATTGAATGCAAAATGGATTGGCTCCTCTCCGAGTGGTTTGCACACATGGATACTATCAGTGCTCTTACGCACAAAAAGCTCAACTGTCTAGCGCTGACATCGCTGCTCGAGACAGGTCAGCCATGGATCTTGAGCCGACTCCAAAACCTGATGAGTGAGTGGACCAGCTGTGTAACGGAACTTGTCATCGACAAGAGTCTTGACGGAGACACTATCGACTACCGCGATGCCCTTGTATACACTGACCCGGACGCGTTGAAAGGAGAAGGATTCGAAGCGCCGGCTGACGAACGACGACGTCTTCTGACCTTCCAAGATCCCGTTCATCGCATCGATTTGAGGGTCTTCATTCGAGAGAAGTTAGCTATTGCAATCGAAGGATGTGGTGGGATGGACGCATTCCAGAGGGACTGGGTTCAAAATGTGGATGCGGATGTGGTCAAAGGTTTTGAGGAACTAGGCCTGTTCTCTGGTATAGCCCCAGCCTCTGCGACAAGCACATCATTCTCTGCCTCTTCCAACCAGGTGAACGACGTCCACAGGGATCTGGGTACATAAATGACCTAATGCCATAAGGTCGTTTTCTCATCCTGCTAGAGTTGATAATGGCCCATGGATTTTTCGCAGCATAGAAGGCTATGAATTGGTGATTACATTTGATCACTGAAGGCAGAGTCCTTGTGCACGGCGTCTGGAGCCTAGTGGGCATTGACACGAACTCTGACACGATATCTTGATGTGAAATCTGTATGTTGTACCAAGTTCCATCTCAATTGCAGGTGATCCTTGACCCAACGAAGTCTTGTACATTTGAAAAGGCTGTACCAAGTGAGCGTAGGAATATCCAATGTTCTCGGGTGAAAGTGGAAGATGATTGCATGTGAAACTCTATGGTAGTGTCAACGCTTGAACCTAGTAACGAAATTTCGTCAAGATTTATACTCCCTTGAATAACGTGAATCCGTCGTCAATTAAGACAGAGCATATGGGCACCAGCGATAGCGACTACCGGCAAATTTTAGTAAGATGATAATTCTTCTTCTAAATGTTGAAGCCTAGTCGTGGTGATATATACCTATGTTGGAAGAATCATCCCAGGTCTCCCAGTTGCCCTTGGTGCGATTACGACATGTACCAGCGACGACTACGAGGTGAGTATACATCGACCTCAGCAAGCGTCGTCTCGGTGACGAGTTCTAGTACAAGAGGCGTATTGCAAGAAAAGCTCATGCAGTGAAAGGCGTACTGGGCTACAGACTACTACGTAGTACATCGCAGGGGGCTTGTATGTAGCTTTTACATACACACTACCCTAGCTCGATATATATTTCACAGTAGACTGTAATTGCTTATAGCCAGGATTCGCGCCAGGCAAAGAAGCACGCGGGTCGCAAAAACGCAGGTGAAACATACTTTATCTTTTTAGCGCGGTTCCAGCCCTATTCTCGGGGAAATTTGGGCTGACGTGCCAAGGCTTCATGGCGCTAGTATCAACGACATCATCCTTTCTGACTCGTATTACCGCACGCGCACAGGCACAAGTTCGTGACAAGAATCATGGTACACTAAAGTACTTTACTTTGGTGGGAGCTCCGCCAAGTCGCTAATGTACCATGGTTTTTGTCACTGAATTGACGCAGTACTTGAAACCTTTGAACAGGATGGTCACGCAACTGCACAGTGTGGAGCCTCATCCATTATGGAATTCACTCATTGCGAGCTCCACGTCCACTATGAGATACGGTCATTAACACTTCGCGCCACATCTATAGGTCACTTGTCATATGTACAGGTTGAAATGTCTACTATGCGGCGGCTACTTATTCCCCATCCCTGTCCACCTTGATATCACTATAGCTCACCGAACGTCCAGGGATGGAGTCATGTCGGTCCGTCTTTTCATGGTCTGGACAGCAACTGTGGAGTATCGGTCAAATTTCGAAGCATGAGCATATGTATTTGTATCTGGTGCATGAAAGCCATGTTATACGACGGTCTGAAAGGGCTGAAGGCCTACAAAATTGAATCGAAGATCATGCCTCCACAGGTAGTAAGCGAATGAATAACTTAACATCCGAAGCTATGTTACGTCGCGCATATGGCTCCTTCGCGGCAGAATGTTCCAGCCTAATTGCTAGAGTGACCTCAAGCGCATCTCTGTTTCAAGATTTCACGCGAGGGTATCGACAACATCCTCTTATATTGAGTATTGACGACTTGCGATGGACAGATAGACGCAACGTATGATTGGAGATTTGTCTACGCACAACTATCTTTTTCCTTATGATCTATCATGACACACCTGATAACTTTATAGAGACCTAACTGAGAATCCTATCTGCTGCTGGTATCTATTATGTTAGCCTCCTTAATATCTCTGGCTAGCGTTATCATCTCAGCTCCCTCAGTGAATTCCGCTACACTCCAATCCGTTCCTGGAAGTCCAAATATCCATTCACTTTCGCCACTATCGACCAACACCACATTTCGGGATGTCAGAAAGCCCTTATCGGCTGTTATACCTCTCTGCGATGGTGGCTTAGGAGATCATCTGGATCCTGCGAGCTGCAGAAATGCTCTCAGGAAGATACCTGAAAAACCAGGCCCCTTCACCTTCGGAGAGAGAGATACAGGCGCTTGGGAAAAGACCCTCCCCATTCGTTTTCTTAGCGGTATGCTTCTCTGGCCTTTGAACACTTCAGGGCGTCTCTCTATTACAAGACCCACACGTGATGCTCAACGTTGATTCATTAGCTGACTACAAGATCTGCGGTCCGCCCAACAGATAATGGCAAATGTGCTATAGACATCAGCATCGACGAGGAATCGTTGGATGATGCAGACGTAACGACGTATGGACAACTGTCCATTGCGGCCACAGCTATTATCGACCAGTGCGTTAGTGGTCGAGTATTCAATATAGGTGGTTTTGTAGAAGGTCTCGGTACGTCCTAGGCTCATGATTACAAGTTACGAAGACTATTCATTTCCATTACAATCTCAAGCGTCCGCCCCGCGCTCCATCACAAGACGTGTTTCGTACCATGGCACATTGGGTTGGTTACTGACCTGCCATTGTTTCCTATGCTTAGGTTTCGGTGAAGCTCTGGTAGTTGGTGTGGAAAAATACGAACCGCTTGTTACCTGCCAAGACGTTGGTCAACAACCAGCTCCATCCTACGACTCCTGCAAAGAGATCATTGACAAGATGCCATGGTCCCCTACGAAGACCTTATTTGGCACGGCCGGCCAGCCTGGGGTTGAAGTAATCGTCCCTGAAACACTAAAATCGAGTAAGCACAGTATCGTTATGCTTGATGGTTTGGATAAAATTAACAATCTGTTACAGATGACGGACGCTGTAACATTCTTATTCATGGCGCCTCCCCGTGTCTAGAGACAGCCACGTGGGCCGGCATCTGGGCCGACATCATTGCCGTCAACGAATTATGTGTGAAACATGGGAAACAAGGCAGCTCGCCACTATCATCAGGTGCGTCAGACGTCTTCCAATCTCGCTTGCAACGATTTCCTTCTACGCCTGTATATATCCCTCCTCTACGCTCCAATTCCTTCACATCTCCAATGAGATCACCCAAGGCTATATATGATAACATATATACACTTTAGGAAAACCAGACACACTCAAATTCTCCCTATCCGGCACCCTCCCTCGCGATAACCTGGATATACTACCTAACCTGAACCTCACGGTTTCCGAGTTCAACGGGCTCCCTACTGTCAACATGTCAGGTAGCAGGTTGATCAAACCTAGTCTCAACAGGACACGACTAGTAAAGGTCGCTTGAAAAGCAGCAATCAATATCTGGTAAGGAGGTGGAGAGATCAAAATTAGATATCTATCTTTGGCTAGCGATAGCATGTAACATTCTTCTCACGTAAACTTGAAGATATATAAAATCTTTATCCTTCGGTTACGAACCACCACACAGAATTAATGATCAAATGTTGTGGCACTCGTCCTTCCGTGACAAACAGCCTGTGGAAAAGTTGACTGTTATCCACAATATCCTTCAAAGCCACCAGATCAAGATTTCGAGGCTGCAGATAATCGACAAAGCGTTGAGACTTACAAGGAAATGTTCTCTCCCATCCATGACCTTGGACACAGGGAAATCATTCCTTACCGCTCTTCTGCTCTATAGTACTACGAAGAGAATTTCCGAGGTTGGTGCCAAGCTGTCTGAATCCAACACGGCACTATTATCATAATTTTCTCGCAACTTGTGAACAAATCGTAGATCACACATATGAGCGTATGTCTCGTTGCTACCTCCTTACCTTGCGCTATACTACTTCAACAACTTATTCTCCTCAAGTTGACTGCAATGGTATAGACAATATTGCATCATCGCCTCCGACTTTCAACTCAAGTAGAGCTTCATCAACACACAATTACGGGCCGACTTTCTCATGCTTCTGTGTTCTGGATACCACTTGACTTGCGACTGATGAGTTCCCGGGAATATGGAGACAGGTCTTCGATCTAGCCTCCAACGGCGGCGGTGATTTTCAGGTACAGATGCCGAATGATATCGAGGCTATAATGAACCGGAGTGCGTACGATAGAGACATGTAGGCTACACTGGCTGGCTTTGCAAAGTAGATAAGGACTGGGTGGTCTATACTTGGCTCTGTGATCGTAGGTATGAAGCGGAGAGGGGATAGCGGTACGGGCTTGTAGACGATGAAGGAAAGAGAACGGGGGTGTATAATAGAATGCTATCCTGGTATAATGATACTGTCAGACCCCGTACGCCGATAAGTTGGTGTTTGATCCACATTAACCCGTTCATGAAACGATCCCGAAGAACGATGGTTCCGCGCCAAGAAACTTTGAGTGGCCATTTGCTACTCATCTTGACATCCTCGTCAATTGTCGAGTGGCTCATACAGGGGGGGCTTTTCCATAAGAACGTCCTATTGAATGCTATTGAGTGTCTGTGCGAGTACGTGGATGACGACGGCGGTGATACTGTTGTAGGCATTTGCACGACTGTTCCGACTCCATCAATTCATCGAAGTCGAAACGTTGGAAAGCTGGCTCAATCTATGAGCTTATCTATACCATACGGCAACACTGAAGAAAGAATACGAAGACCACCTTTATTGTACTTGGCTTCACGATCAAGAGACTGTGTGTAAAATCGTGGCAGTGTGCTCTGCAGAAGGCACGGGAGGTGGAGAAGAACATTCATCAAACACCATTTGGGACTGATCAGAATAGCAGAGCTGACACAATAGTTTCTAAATCGGAAGCATATATGTCAATCCATGTCGACCATCAGCGCTCTGACTCCTCCACCATGTAATCCCTATGTCCGCGAAAGGCGAGAGGCGCGCGTTTCCTCTCATGCTTTCCGGGGCTATCCAAGTCAATCAGTTTTCTTTGTAGCTCCTCCTGGATGATCTTCAATTGAAGTACTGTATGCGGTTAGTTGAGATGGACGACAGTCTTGAAAGATATAGCTGACACTAGACCACTCTTTCCAACAAGCTTGGGAGCTCGCTCTGCTTGACCAGTCTCATCTTCGCGTCTTGAGCCTTTTTCAACCAGTTTGGCATTGTTCGTAGCATTCTTGTTGGCAAAGTAGGGGCTAAAAGGGTCGTCGGAAGTGGGTTTGGCGAACCAACGCTTCAAAGGCTGGCTCTGCGATGAGTGCGAACATCTTTTCCTGTTGGGCAATCAACTTATAGTCCACCATGGAGGACCGTGAAGAGGGTTGGTATTCACCGATTAGGGCCAACATCAACAGCCTGATTGTCCATTTTGATCGCGAGAGTTAGTTTGCTTCGTTGCTCGTAAGTTTTATCTGGATGAAATTATGATCTCTTTGTTGGCAAAGTGGAGAAGATTGGATCGATGGTCTTTATGATCAAGATAGGCTTTGGTATAGGTCTCGTCGAGCAAGGAAATTCAGTGTATTGTACCGCCGCACGACTTTTATCAGCGACGTGCCACACTGGCTGCTCACTGGCCGATCCACTGACCGGCTTAAGGTACGTTGAGCACCCCCGAACACGTCACCTACCTCTATATGCAACTTCACATGCAACTTCCTATGCAAATAATTGGGTGCGGACTTCAGGTTTAAACGTTGCATTCTGACTCCCCGTCCACTAAGGGGGAGTTCCACACATACTTCATGGTTTTGATACCTAGGTACCTTCATGGCAGTTTCACATCCATCGACCTTCGAGGACCAATGTCTGAAGTTGCTGCAATACTTCATGAATCACCTCGACGGGTTCCCCGTATTGCTATCGCCCCCTTACCCAATGACATCGCGCAGCTGCATGGCTTTTTCAAAGAGGTCTTGTTGATTGATCATTGAAAATATTCAGCGGACGGGGTCAAACATCGAGCAAAATTGGAGAAATTTCTGCAAGGCTACAGCAAAGAACACAATATCCACTGTGTTCAATCTTTAAATTCATGGGCAAAGACACCACTGATACTATCGCAAAGCATAGATGTTCCTCTTTGTATCACAAGCTCTAGCCACGAGCTAGATGAGTCCCCGTCGCTACGTTTTCCGATTCCGGTTGAGAAAGTAAATTCCACTCTATCTCTGATTCGTTACTGGCGAATAGAGGCCACATGATTCCACAATACTGAAACGGAAGGATCATGCAACAATATCACTAATTGGTCAGTCGTGAGTCAAGCGGATCTACTACTCGACTGATTTGCGAAGCTTAACAATGGAGTGTCAAAGAGTCGAAAGAAGTACTGCACTAAGGTGGAGCGAAAGATAAAGAACTGTGCACTAAGCCAGGATCTCCAAACAATCGGGGCGTTGACTGACACCGCATGTGGAGACACACTTTGAGACGCTGAACATAGCGTGAGAGCAGGACCGAGATGAGCTACAAGCTTAGGTCCCGAAGTTACTTGAGTGGTTTCCGGAAGGTACTCCCCGATGAACCATTCTCGAGTGCGTCTCCTTGCAGATCAAGAGGTCGACTATTGGAGGGCCGAGCCGTCAGCCCAAGATAGCAATGCGCTCAATAGCGAATCGACGAATCTGAAACTTTGAAAGCGATTCGATAATCCATCATGGAGACACTGCAATCATCGGTCGCTTGTTGCAAGGGCAAATTATGCGAATCTGTCCGACATAGCGTCAGCATAGGTGTTAGAGAGTATTGCAAGCTCCGGACTTTATCCTCCCGTGGTCTGATATGGTACTTTGTGCGTCAGACTAGGCTACTAGTAGTGACCTGCATAGGCGCATCTTTCGAGGCCTCATGGAATCTGGGAGAAACACGGATTTGAGGCACAGCCAATGGCATACGTGGGGGCCAATGGCAAGGATTTACACCACAATTCAAATTAACGCGAAATCCAAATTCGCGAGAGGAGCACTTCGTGGCCAATGATCTTTTTCGGCCCACAATTATCTGGTGCAGCTGAGGTGGAACGCTCCTCAATGTCCGCGACAGGCGGTGATCATCAAGGCTGGAAAAAATAATTAAAACGCCTCGATAAGCTATTCAAGCGGAACGAACGATGGTATGCCCCCTGTCTTAGAAATGACAGGGGTTCTGGAGAACTGGTCATATCCGATGGTTCTCCACCAAGCTCTAAAGAAACGGCTCAATAGTGAAGGTGGCATGGATCACCCGCCTAAGCCCATGATCGCCTGACCTCCTCTACCATCATATGCGGCGTTCCGTCGACCCTTTTAAATCATGCGAATACTGTTGCAATGCAGATCCAGGGGGAACGTTTTTCAATATTGATTTTCATGAGGCGGTGAGGAAGCATGATACGCAACATACACAGACGAAATCCAGCCTTGTCACTTCGGTCGCGAGATCTCAAGGTCGGCTATACAGGCCCTTCAAGTCTGAACAACATCAACCTGCCGCCTTGTCAAACATGTTTTGTTGCTATTGTTTGGCCAGGAGCATTCCGCAATACCCACGTCCTTTACATCGCCCATACCTTCTTGGTTTTCCAAAACTTGGCTCCACAATCACGTTTATGCTTGAGGTCTTTGATCCTGATCGTTCTTTAAGGCCTTGTTGGATATATTCACGCGTCCCTCGATCCTTGAAGCATATATCAACTGCTCCAGGCAATGACACACAGTCCTGTTGAAACATCCATACTGCTACCACCTGAACATCATGCCTGGTCCACGGAAGCCCGAGACCATCCGACTCCACCCAGCTAGACGCCAGGTCTTTCAATGGCACATTCGGGAGGACATCCCTCTGCGAATCCTCAAACAAAAAATGGATCAGCTGTCACTGGAATTATTCAAGATCACTGGGCAAAGTTTCATCGCTTCGTGAGTCGTCATCTCGGCTTTTGATATATCAGGACTCTCTCATCCTTTCACGTCGCAGCGAAAGCGCTTGGGAAGGCCGTATTAGCTACTGGAATAGGCGGTCTCCTGAACGATGGAATATCAAGAAGCGCCAACGAGGACCTGATGTACCCATTCCAACGGATATCGTCGATGTACCGTACTGGCGTGCATGGGACGTTGATATTGGAGACTGGGCAAAATGGAAGTACAGTGAGCCGAGCAAGCACAATCTGCTCAATACGTAAGTCGACTCGTTCCGAGGCACAATTACTAATCCAACAAGTTCAGATCGCGAACGCCATCCAGAGCAGTATCTGGTGTGGGTTGCAGTCCAAACGAGTCTCCCATATTGAATCCAGGCTATTGGGAGGCGCAAGAAGGCCATGATTGGGGACTGTATGGGTATATAACCTTTGTTACAAGAATTGCAGCTGATCACATAAATCAGCAATAACAGCAGTGAGAGTAGAGCATCTCGCGTACCCTCGTTATGTTTTGGGTCGAGCAGAAGTACCGTCGCCTTATCTGATCAGCCTCTGTCGATATGCTCATATTCGCAAGATCCCGAGACCGACGATGCTCGAACTCCATCATCGCTGTACACAATATCAAATCCCTGGATGTATATTTATCCACCACAGCTTCCTCACCCAGGGAATGCCAACAACCAAATTGTCTCTTGTGACAAGACTGTCTTCCCTGTTCTGCCAGCAGAAGCACTCGGAAGTTACCAAGCCGACTACAGCTACGAGGGCTGCCAAAACACAACTTTGCCGATATATCACATAGGCATGTCCCACAACAGCCCAGATAGTTATGGCCCTGGCCTCCGTGTGGCAAGCTCTCTATAAGAAGACCAACACCTACTTCGTTTGCCAACAGAGAATGAGAATGGACCCCAACAGCTGGCGAATTATGACCATCATATTCATTTCGATGGCATGATACCACCATCACCGCTCGATCCCTCATTTACGACAGGCTCACAGCACCTGCCTCCCTAAGAGACGATCCAGCACCCCATGAGTCTCTTTGGGGAAGAAGTACCAGGGATGGAGTTCTACGATACCAGCTAAGGAGAATACAGTAGACCCAGGGATCGGGCGCACAGTCAAGACCAATATGAGCCTGTCCCAATGTACATTCCTTGACTTTTCGAAACCACCTCCGAGATTAATGTGATAAGCTTCCAGGAAGAATTCCCGACCTTAGGTATGCGTTCTTCAAGAAGGGTAGACCTACTGTACACCAGATAGATGCATTGCCAAGTCAATCTCCCATCATCGGTACAATTCATCACCCGTGTTTGAAACCATCAAATGCAAGGGAAAAATGGCACACAAGATTCAATCTTCAGCCGCCGCCCCATACCCCGATCTCTCCGTCTTCTCCAAGTCCACTTCCACCGAACAATGAGATTACGACATACAGCTCTCACAGTTTGCAGGCCTTCCTTATTCAGGAAGGATTGACGGCGACGGTTTCGTACAAATCGATATCCTATTGTTGCCTTTACCACCCAATTAGCACGAACGACACCTAGGATCTGAGAGAACCTGCACAAATCTCCTCATTCCTTCCAAGCCCAAGAATTCATTATACATGCATTTCGCGAAACCATTCCGAAAACATCTAAGCTACAACATCCACGCCCTCATCCTCCCACACACACACCTACATACCCTCCCCATTCAAGAAAAACCCCCACAAAACATAAGAATTTCCCGCTCTCAGCGCGAGACCTCACAAATCATCTCAACACAACATATGCATTCCTCCACAAACGATTACTCCAAAACAACAACAGGCCTTCACCTCTACTAACTAATTAACCCTCTTCCCCCCCTAAAATCCCCAAAGGCGACGACGCTCACAGATCCCCTTATAGCCACCTATGATACCACCCCTACACTGCATATTTCCCCTAAAAATCCACTCCATCACCATACCTTATAACCCAGTACAACATAAATAATCCCCTACCCCTACCCCTGAACCTATACACCTCACCCTCTCTCTCAAATCACGGACTAAACGAAACAAGGTATCGGAAACGACGTTGACGTATTCGTACTTAGTCCGTATGAAGAAGAATTGAAAATTATAAAAGCAGGATCGCGCTAGAATGGTTAAAAAGCAGGTCGCACTTCGAGACTATCTATTATACCTATATATAGACTATCTATCTCTAAAACCCTACTACTAAATAATTATAAATACCCCCCTCTTTTATCTATTTACTATTAATTATACTACTAAGGGTCGGTTAAAAAAGTCGTTGCCGGTGTCCTCTCCAAAATTGCGGCTAAGACCGGCAACGACTTTTTTAACCGACCCTCGTACCCCTCAAAACTCTACCTTATCTACCTTATCCTAGACTATCCTACTACCTAAAGTCTTTAGTACTTTATTCTTATACTTAGAAATACCTATTATATATACTAATTTAACTTATATCTCTAACTTATATCTCTATCTCTATCTCTATAAGTTAGACTACTATATCGCTCGCCTTTAATTAATACTAACTCTAACTTACTTATTTATTTTAGTTTATAAGTAAAGTCCTACGGATAATAAAGAATATATATTATAGATCCTTAGATAATAGATTAGTAGCTTTCTTCCTCCCCCCCCCCCTACTATTAGAGCGATTAGGACTTATTTATTTATAGACTAAAGGAGTAGTATAGGACGTGTCGTTGATTTCCAGACTTATCGTAGCTATTAGAAACGGTTTTATTACTTTTAATATAAAGCGTTGTAGCGCGCTAGAAAGCTAGAATAAAGTACCTATTTAAGATGTAGCTGGGGGAGTAGGCTTATTAAGCCGCGTATACTTATTTGAAAGACTAGTCTAATACCATCAGATAATTTTCACGTAGCGGTCTTGGTATTCCTAGAGAAAATCGTATAATTAGCCTAGTCCTTATACTAAAATATCCTATAAATCCCTACCCTTATATTCTAACTATATTAGTCTTAATTAAGTAATTCTAAAGCCTAGATACCTTTATTCTTTAGTATTTTAGACTTTTTAATAATATCTAGCTATTACGTAATAGTTATATATAAAAAGGCGCCTAAGTAGCCTACCTCTAATAGTATATTTATAATAGTAGAGCTTCCTAATTAATAACCCTATGTACCTAGTTAATATACTATTAAGGTAGTAGAGGTTAAACTTCCTTATTAAATAGCTACTCTTACCTTATTACTACTAAGGGAGGTAAGCCCTAAGGTCTAGGAGTTATAGTAGGAGTTATAGTAGGAGTCTTATATACCTTTACCTACCTAATTATCCTTACTAATACCTCCTCTATTTATATTATAAGGTACTTAAGTATAGACTCCCTTTATATCTAGTAAGTATTATAACCTACTAAATAGGCTATACTTCGCATGTACTTAGTATAAATCACGCCCTTATATTAACCCGTAAGGGGAAATAATATATAAGGCTTACTAGTCTCTTTAGGGGGTTTATTAAATCCCCCGTAGAATAATTCTTAGATTTCTTAAGAATTAGTCTTACTATAAAAATAGACTAATTTTATATTACTATATAACCCCTATAATTTATAATTCTAATAATTCTAATTCTTTACCTATTTAAGGGTAGTAATCCGTTATTAGTTATAATAAATATAACTCGCTCTAGTAGTATTATAAGTAATACGCCGTTATAATAGAGTTAAGATAAAAGTAGTTTATTAAATACTTTTAATAATAATCCTAGCTAATAGGAAAGGGAATAGGAAAGTTATATAAGGGATATAAATAAACCTAATAACGCTAAAAAATACCCCTAAGGGAGATTTAGAGAATTATAAAGGAAGTATTCCCCTTATAATAGAACGCCTTACGCAGGTAAGGCGTAAGTAAGAAGAGTTACTATAAATTTAATAACTTAAAGAAGTTAAAGTAGATATTACCGCCCTAGAATTAGGGGAATAGAATTCTCTTTATAGTAATAGTAGTATAAGTTAGAAGCGTATATATAGCGAAGCTAAGGAGTACTTAAGTCCCTTCTAAAGTATATTAAAGCTAACCCCTATTCTTAACTATTATAATAAGAATATC
>JAABUX010001531.1_pt1 | contig 34623 bp, 29 predicted proteins | sample 5561851 | NCBI WGS metagenome assembly JAABUX01 (sample SAMN10711883, study PRJNA513361) | rock metagenome | isolation source: Antarctica rocks | place: Antarctica: Victoria Land, Richard Nunatak red sandstone | collected 2016-01-03
TCGGGTGCGGGCTTCTTGGCTTTAGGTCTGGCTTGGGTCGTCATGGGTGAGTCTCATGGGTGAGGTTTCATCCATTAAAGCCCGACGCCAACTGCTAATCAAGAGCGGTTTCGAGATAGTTTCTAAGAAGGTTTTCTTTGATGTTGAGGTTTCTGCTCCCAGTATGAATAGATTGTGCTCTAGAGCCAAAACGTTCTTTGATGAAATCGCTCAACTGTGACTGGTTCGGGGCGATGCCATGCTCAGTAATATAAATCATGCATGCATGGAATCCGATGCGTTTTCGGAACCCAATTAAATTGACGTAGTAATGCATTAGAAAAACAGTCTTATCAGAACCTCTATCAGCTGAAAGTAATCTGGCAACTGTTGGTCCCCCAAATTTCAGATTGTTTACGGACTCGAATACTTGAGGATTGTTTCGTTGTGGATCATTCAACCAAATGTCTAATTCACGACCAATATATTCGGTTATTCCCAAACGGTTCTGAAACGATAACAAAGCCTTCCAAATGTCTTCCTCTGTCTTTTGGAGATAAAAACTAGTATCCAAAATCCATTGCATTTGTTTGTTTCTCGGATGATTAATCATCGCCACAAGCAATTCCGGCGTGTAGGGAACGGAATCGAGGGCATATAAACTCAGTCTTTGTAGAAAGCGTCTCCCAGGATCAAAATCACCCGAGGAACCCCGTACAATCTCGTATGGTTTTTTAGACTCCGTCGGAAACCGCTGAAAAGTTAGAAGAGATTGTTTGATTTTTTTCTTTTTGTCCACCTTTTTTCGACGGGGCATTTTATCCTCTTAATTCAAAAAGTTAAAATTTATGATTATCTGAACGCTTGATTTTTTGGTGAAGCAATCTCGGCAAAGCAAGTCCGAAGTGTCAACTTCAAGAAATAACCGAGAAGGATCGACCATGCAACAATCCTGAATCACCGATCTGCGTTGTCGTCGCCTCCGTCGGCGAACTGGAGAATGCGACATTCGCCGGCTTCGCCAACACGTCGTCGATACCCCCGGTCCCGCGCTGACGGTCGGCGTCACCCTCGCCGCCGTGCCCGAGCCGACCAGCCTCGCTCTCTCGACCATCGGCGGCCTGGCCGTCGCCGGTTTCGCCCGTCGGCGGCGATCATTGTGATAGACTATGGTCTGGAATGACCTCCGATCGCGAACGCACCCGAGGACTAACACGATCCTGATTTCTTGGGAGTGATTCATGATTCGCACGTTTTCCGCCATGCTCTTGATGCTCGCCGTGGTCGGGTCGATCGCCTTCGCGCAAGATCGCGCGACCCGCCAGGCCAACAAGACGATCCGTACCCAGGAGAAGGAGGTCCTCAACCGCGTGACGCAGCGGGTCGAGTGGGACAAGCAGTTGACCGGCTCAACATTGCACGTAGAGGTCAAACCCGGCGGGGCGGTCCTGCTCAAAGGGTCGGTGATGAGCGAGGCCGCGAAGGCGCGGGCGGTCGACCTGGTCGAAAGCACGACCGGCGTGGAGATCGTCACCGATGAACTCGCCGTGGTGAAGAACGTCAAGGTGATCCAGGCCAAATCCGCTGGCCGGGCCGGTGATGCGCCCGACCCTGACCGGGAGCCTTCGGAGTCGCGGATCATCACGCAACCCTGAACAGAATGGATCGCGGGGAATCGACCGACCCGGTGCGGCGATCGTCTCCGGGGGACGATCGACGCGCCGGTTGATTGGGTCGAAGGAGTTGTTCCTGGCCTCCCGATCGGTCAGTTTCGACGCGCCACTTCGGTAGCCGCCGAAGAGGAGCCTTTGGCGAGGAAGTCGAGGAAGGTGGCGGGTTCGTTGTAGCCGCCGAGTTGGGCGACGACCTTTTCCTGATTCCCGCTCGGGTCGATGATGACGTAGAACGGGTTGGTGGTCTCGCCGGTCAGCTTGACCTCGCGGTCGATGTTGGCCCCGGCCAGCTCTTCGCGCTGATCTTGGGTCAGGGAGGCGATCGGGACGAAGTCGGTGTAGAGCTGGACGGTCACGAAGTCCTTCATCTTCTCGGCGACGTCGGCGCGGGGCATCACCGAGCGCTCCATCTGTCGGCAGTTCGAGCAGTTGACGCCGGTGAAGTCGATCAGGATTCGCTTGTTGGCGGCTCGGGCCTCGGCCAGGGCGGCTTCGTAGCTCATCCCCCAGGTGACGCCGTGCTTCGACTTCTCCTGGGTGATGGCGATCTGGGGGTCGGTGCTCGTCGCCTTGGTCTCCGAACCCTTGGGCGGGAGGAGGCCGACGACCAGCCGGTTGTAGATCTGCCCTTCGGGGGCTTTGCCGAAGAGGGCGGGGGCGAGGTAGAGGCCGAGGAAGAGGAACCCGGCGCCGATGACCATCCGGCCGGGTCCGACCTTGACCTCTTTCTGGTCGTGGTCGGTCCGGAACAGGCCGAGGAGGTAGATCCCGCAGATCAGGGCCATCACGACCCAGATCGTCAGCAAGGTTTGCTCGTCGACCCAGGCGTTCTCGGGGACCGAGTGGAAGCCGATCTCGGCGGTGTTGACGAACTTGAACGCGGCGGCAAGCTCGACCAGGCCGCCGACGACCTTGACGGTGTTCATCCAGTCGCCGCTCTTGGGCATCTTGGCGAGCAGGCCGGGGGCGAGCGCGAGCAGGAAGAATGGGAAGGCGACCACCGAGGCGAACGTCGCCAGGCCGACGACCGGGTAGAAGTAGCTCCCGCCCGAGGCGAGGACGAGCAGGCCGCCGACGACCGGGAAGGTGCAGGTGAACGAGGTGATCGTCAAGGTCGTGGCCATGAAGATGACGCCGATCAGGCCCCCTCGGCTCTCGCCCTGCGACGAGGCGTTCAGGAGGAAGTTGGGCAGGCGGATCTCGAACAGGCCGAGCAGGCTCAGGCCGAAGGCGAAGAACAAGGTCGCCACGGCGGTGTTGAGCCAGGGGTTGTTCGCCAGGTTGGAGAGCGACGACGCCCCCAAGAAGGCCGAGAACAACACGCCGATCCCGGTGAAGATCCCGATGATCGCCAGGCAATACGTGATCGCCAGGCCGGTGGCCTTGCCGCCGTTCTTCTCGCCCTGCTTGACGAAGAAGTTGACCGTCACCGGGATCATCGGCCAGACGCAGGGCATCGCCAGGGCCAGCAGGCCCGCCCCGGCACACGCCAGCAAGAACGGGATGATCCCGGTCTGCGCCGTCTTCTGGATGTCGCTGACCGTCGCGGCCTTGGAATCCTTGACGTCAACGGTCGTCGCCGAGGAGGTGTTCGGGGCGGCGGCGGTCGCTTCGGTCGGCTTGGGCGGGGTCGATTCGGGCTTGGCGGCGACGGGGGCGGCTGCCGGGACGGTCGCCCCGCCGCTGAGCACGTTCAAGGTGGCGGCGGGCATGGTCCACTGGCCGGGAGTGCTGCACTGGGTGTTGGTGCACATCTGGAATCCGGCCTGGACCCGGACCGACTTCGACCCCGGCTCGGTCCCGGCGGCGACTTCGAGCGGCAAGGTCCAGGCGGCCTCGTCCTCGAACAGTTCCAGCGAGTCGATCTCGGGGAAGTTTGGGTCCTTCTTCTTGATCGGGGCCGTCGTCGAGGTCCAATCCCCCTTGGGGATCAGGCCGTTCAGGTCGAAGTTGTCGATCAGGAGCGGCTTCGGCCCGTTATTGTCGTAAGCTTTGGCGTACTGGAAGATGTGCCAGCCCGGTTCGAGCTTGGCCGTCAGCTTGAGCTGGACGGGGTCGCCCGGCTTGGCTTCCTTCGGGGTGATCTCGGTGATGAACTTGACCGCCTTGGGGATCGCCACCCGGCTGTCCTTCTTGGCCGGTTTCGCCGAGGACGCGGGGGCGTCATTCTGGAACGAGACGAGGCGGGCGGATGGCTTCGCTTCGATCCGCCTCGACGACGGGGCGACGATCGTCAACTCGGCGGGGGGCAAGGTCCACTGGCCGGGCATCGAGCAGTTCTGGTCCGAGCAGATCATGTAGCCGACCTGGCACTTCAAGGTCAGGGTGCCCGGCTTGGCGGCGGCGGGGACCTTGAGCTTCTGGCTCCAGACCACCTCGTCCTCGTGGTATTCGAGGAACGGGATGTCGGGGAAGGCGGGCTCTTGCTTCTTGGTCGGCTCGACCGACGCGGTCCAGCCCTTTTCGAGGGTCAGGCCGGCGGTGTCGAAGAAGTCGAACTCGGTGTAGCGCGGGCCGTTTTCGAGCGGGGTTTTCGAATACTTGTAGATGTGCCAAGGGGCGTCGATTTGGACCTTGACCTGGTAGGTCACCACGTCGCCGGGCTTGGCCTTCGAGGGGGTCACGCTGGTCGAGAACTTCGCCTCCTTGGGGCGGCCCTGGGGTCGGCTGTCCTTCTTGGCGGGCTTGGCGTCGGCGCCCCGGGCGGTGGTGGCCCCTTCGAACCCCGCCGGAGGGGCGGACAAGGTCGCGACCGAACCGACCACGATCAACCAGCTTCGCCAGACCCGGCTCGACAATGGACGCTTCACGGTATCGACCCTCGCTGTTCACGCTTCGACCGGCGGACAAATGCCTCGCCGATGGCTCGCTTGATCCTTGCAATGATACGAGGAGCCGAGCGGCCGAAACAAGCCGACCGAGGTTCACGTCCAACCCGCCTCGGGGACGACCCCCCGGACGATCGCCCGCCGGCAGTGGATGGTCAAGCGGCCATCGCCGAGGTCCTCGACGCGGAACCCTCGGGTCGGCGGCAAGGTCCGGATTCGTTCGCGGATTTCGGGCTTGGGGGCGAGCGGCGTCCCCCGATCGAACCACTCGTCGAAGTCGAGCGTGAACGGCTCCTCGACCGACCGGATCGACTCGAGCCCGGCCAGGGCGAACAGGTCGACGATTTCCCCCGGCGACAGGTTCCGGGTATGCGTCCGGTCCCTGAGCCGCTCGACCTCCTCGTGCCCCTTGGCCAAGTCGGGGTGAGGGTCGGTCGTGTGGTCGCTCAGGGTGACGATCCCGCCGGGTCGGACGAGCGCGACCTGCGCACGGACGAACCGCAACGGGTCGATGACATGGTGGAGGACGTACCTCGAGATCGACCCGTCATACGTCCCGGCCTTGGCTTCGGCCTCGATCGGGCGTTGGTCAAACCTGGCCCGGTCGCCGAACGGGGCGCATCGGTTCCTGGCCTTGGCGACCATCTCGCCCGAAAGGTCGACGCCGACGACGCGGTGCCCGGCTTCGAGCAAGGCCAGGCTGACCAGGCCCGGCCCGCAACCGGCGTCGAAGACCAGGGAGTCGGCGGGCAAGTCGGCGGCGAGGAGCAGCCGCCGCAAGGCGTCGGGGTCGGCCTGGACCGGGGCCTTCTCGAACCGGTCGGCCTGGCCGTCGAACGCATCGGCGAGGGCTTGGTCGTGGCGGTCGGTCGGAGTCGGCGGCATGGGTCGAACCTCGTTGGATGTGGACGGTTACGGCCTTCAGAGCGGTAAATTCATCGGGATCAACAATGGCAAATGGCAGGATCGCAAATCGCAAAAAATCCGGGAATCAAAATTTTTCGATCCTTTGCGATTTGCGATCCTGCCATTTGCAATCGGGTTTTCCGGCTTCCAAAGCGACATCTGATTGGGCTGAATCTTGAGGCCCGGATCAAGAGGGTGGCGCCTTGGGACAATGGATGTCGTAGGTTGGTTCGCCTGGGTCGACTTGGGTGAAAGTCGACGGATTCAAGGGAAATCAGGGCGGATTCGAAAAATTTGGGGATTTCTCTCGCCGAGGAAAAAACTTCGACGTAATATCTTGGATAACGAACCTCGTTTCGGCTTCCTCCTCGACCAGGATCGGGCGGTGACGACCTTGTTCCCCCGAGCGACTCCCCACTCAATCCTCTGCTTGCTCCTGGCGTCCTGCGTCGCCTGGCCCGTCCCGTTCTTCGAGCGGCCGATGATCGAGGTCGGCTCGATGGCCGCCGGGCGGGTGGAGCGGGGTTCCTCGCACGCGACGTTCCCCCGAGTCCTGGCCCGGACATTCGACGGCGATCGGCTCCAGGTCTTCGCCCGAAGCGCACACGAGTTCGACGACGTCGAAGACCCGGACGACCTGGTCACGCTCAAGCGGTTCCAGCTCGGGTCGTGCGACTGGTCTTTCGGGCTCTCTTGGAAGCCGATCGCTTCCTCGATGGTGGTTGCTTGTTGGGTCGCCTTGAACCCGTCGCCGACGTTGCCTCGAATCCTCTCCTTGCGCTGCTAGCCGACCTCGGGGCCACTTGCCGTTCTCGTCCCGGTCGGTCGGACGAATCGGGTTGACCCGGCCCTGGAGTTGAGGTCACCTCGAAATCCCGAGGATCATTCGAGACCTCGACTGCGACCACCTCGCTTGCTCATCGATACCTCTTCTGCGCTTCCTCAACTGATAAAACGATCCGCCCTTCCTCGCGCCCGGCTCGATCGCGGTCCGCCCCGAACCATCCGATGGTCAAGGGAACCCGACGCGACCTCTGGCGCCTGGCGATTGTGAGCGATCAAAACTCGACTTCTTCCCCCAGCAAGTCACCGAGGGTTTTATGCATAGCTCGACGACGGTTCCGATGGATCATCCGACGACCGCAGTCATCAACTCGCATGTGACCGCCCCGGCCACCCGCCCGGTCGAGCGGAAGCGATCGCGCTTCAAGGTCATCAGCCTGACCCTGGTCAGCCTGCTCGTGGCCGGAGGGGCGGCTTACGTCACTCTCGATAAAAGCCCGACCGCCGACAGGGTCCGGTCCACCCTGGAATCGCTCAAGGAGAAGGTGGTCGGACCCACGGTCGCCCGACCCCTGGCCGATGCGGGTTTCGCGCCCGTCAAACCCCCCGAGCCCTGGAACGGCCTGGTCAAGGTGACCGCGAGCGAACGTCGGGCGATCGGCTTCCGGATCTTGCCCGTGACGGCCCAGACCGAGCCGATCAAGCTCGAACTGCCCGGCAAGACCGACTACGACCAGAACACCCTGAACAAGATCCGCTCCCGATTCGATAAGATCACGGTCGAGAAGGTTTATGTGTCGGTCGGGCAGGACGTCAGAAAGGGCGACCCGCTCTACGATCTCAGGACGGGCGAACTGGCCGTCGCGAAGAAGGAATGTCGAGTCAAGTACGTCCAGTGGAACCATGACTGGAAGTACCAGAACACCCGAGAGCCGTTGGCCAAAGAAGGGCGGATCACCCAGAAGGAATGGACCGACACCCAGAACGAGGAGAAGAAGAGTCGGCTTGACTATCTGAACGCCCGAGACCTATTGGGGATCTACGAGATCCCCAACGACCAGATCGACAAGCTGCTCGAAGGGTTGGGCGACGACAAACAGAAGGCGCTCGCAGCCGACGACAACACCCAGGACAGTTCCCGGATGACGATCATGTCGAAGTACGACGGGGTCGTCGTCGAGCGCGACGTGGTCCCGGGCAACCTCTACGACAACAACGACGTCCTCTTGACGATCTCGCCGATGGAGAAGCTCTGGGTCTGGGGCGACGTGTTCGAGAGCGACCAGGACAAGGTCCACCTCGGCCAAAAGTGGACCGTCGTGATCAAGTCGACCAACGAGGAGATTGAGGGGAGGGTCGAGAGTATCGCCCAAGGGATCGACCCGGAAACCCGGACCTTGAAGATCCGAGGCTCGATCCCCAACCCCGGCAAAAACCATGTGGCCCGCGTCCCGGTCCGGGCTATCCTCCAGAGCGCGCCGCTGCCGACGGACACGGTGATCCCTCGGAACTCGATGGTCGTCATCGACGGCGAGTATTTCGCGTTCGTGGAAGCGGGTTCGAGCGGCAAAGACGTCGACCTGTTCGAGCGCCGAAAGCTCGACGTCGAGCAGGAAGATCACGACATCGTGATTGTCCGGAGCGGACTCAAGCCGGGGGATCGCGTCGTGAGCAATGGCTCGCTGATTCTGGCCCAGATGTACGAAGACCGGAGCACGGTCGACTCCGGGATGCCCCGCCCCTGATCTTGTCAACCTGGAGATCCTCCGGACCTCGAAGGCGGCACCGGCGGTCATCGCCCCGATCGGCAAACCCGCCCATCGGGGTTTGACCCGACCCCGGCGCGGTTGTACCATCAAGCGCCCGGGCGAAGAACTCTCTTGGCAAACGATCGTTTGCTTTCGCTCGGAAGATGGGTCGTCCCGCCTCCGACGCGGTCGGGACGGATCTCGCCTGGGAAGCGTTCGACCCGGATCGGTGGGAGTGCCTCGATGTCCAAGGTCATCAGCTTGATTCTCGGAGGGGGGCGCGGCACCCGGCTCTACCCGTTGACCCGGTCCCGGAGCAAGCCCGCCGTGCCGATCGCCGGCAAGTACCGGCTCATCGACATCCCCATCTCCAACTGCATCCACTCCGGGTTGAACCGGATCTTCGTCCTGACCCAGTTCAACTCGGTCAGCCTCCACCGCCATATCGCCAACACTTATACCTTCGACCCGTTCGGCGGCGGCTTCGTCGAGATCCTCGCGGCGCAGCAGACGATGCAGCACGAGACCTGGTACCAAGGCACCGCCGACGCCGTCCGCCGCAACATCCCCTACTTCACCGAGACCAACTTCGACCTCGTCCTGATCCTCTCCGGCGACCAGCTCTACCGGATGGACTTCCGCGACATGATCCGGACCCACCTCGAAAACAAGGCCGACGTCTCGATCGCGGCGCTCCCGGTCCCCGAGGCCGAGGCCAAGTCGTGCGGGATCATGCGGATCGAGTCGGGCGGTCGCGTCATCGACTTCGAGGAAAAGCCCAAGACCCGAGAACTCCTCGACCGGGTCTACACCGACCCCGACCGGATGGCCCAACTGGGGATCGAGGCCAAGGGGCGCCCCTACCTCGCCAGCATGGGGATCTACCTCTTCAACCGCTCGACCCTGGTCGACCTCCTCGCCTCGGGCAACGCCACCGACTTCGGCAAGGAACTCTTCCCCCAGGCCATCGCCGCGCACCGGGTCCAGGCCCACCTCTTCGACGGCTACTGGGAAGACATCGGGACCGTCGGCGCGTTCCATAAGGCCAATATTGATCTGACCTTGTCCACCCCGCCGTTCGACTTCATCTTCGGCGACAACCCGATCTACACCCGACCCCGCTACCTCCCATGCTCTAGGCTCTTGGGAGCGACCGTCACCGACAGCCTGATCTCCGACGGTTGCGTGATCGGCAAGGGGACGGTGATCGAGAACTCGGTGATCGGCGTCCGAGCCCAGATCGCCGAGAACGTGACGATTCGCAACACCTACCTGATGGGCGCCGACAGCTACGAAACCCCCAAACAGATCGCCGCCAACGCCCGGGCGCACCGCCCCGACATCGGGATCGGCGCGGGGTCTTACATCGAGAACGCGATCATCGACAAGAACGCTCGGATCGGCCAAGGCGTCCGGATCGCCAACGCCGCCGGGGTGGTCGACTCCGACGAAGCCCCCCACTTCGTGATCCGCGACAAGATCGTCGTCATCCCCAAGTTCACGATCTTGCAGGATGGCCTGGAGATTTGATCGAGTCAATCACGGTTGAGGAGAGGATTGCCATGACCATCGAACAGATGCGGGCGATGTATGACGCCCAACCTTTTCACCCGTTCGTGATCCACTTGGCGGACGGACGCGAGATTCCTGTCCGCCACCGTGAATTCGTCATGTCCGCACCCAGCGGGCGAACAATCATTGTTTATCAAGAGGATGATCGGTTCAACATCATTGATTTACTCTTGGTGACGGATCTGGAAGTCGAACCCTCTTCCACAGGTTCAAATCGGCGTGGCGAGGCTTGATAATCAGAGCGATTTCTGATTGACCGTACCGTTGCCGGAGAAGGGGACAGACCCGCCGCTGCTCTGTGAGGGTCAGTCCCATTACCTCGTCCCATCCAATCGCACGGAGTCGGCACCCATCGCTCGCGTTTCATCCCCTACCGTGGAAATTGGATCAAACCCTCGTCCCTTCGAGATGAAGGGGGACAAGGGTCGGTCGAGGTTTCCCAGCATCCCCAAACGCGGCTCAAACGAGAGAACGGACGGCCTGGACGATGTGGTGGGCGTCGATCCCGGCGGCGGCGAGGAGTTCGGCGGGTTTGGCTGAGTCGGGCATGGCGGTCACGGCGAGCTTGACGACCGTCGGGAGGGTTTCGCCCGCGCCGGCGAAGGCGTCGAGGACGGCGTCGCCCAGGCCGCCTTCGGCCCAGTGGTCCTCGACCACCACGAGATTGCCGGTGTCTCGGGCCGCCTGGCGGCGGGTGGCGGCGTCGACCGGCTTGACCGAGTAGAGGTCGATGACCCGAACGGCGATCCCGTCGTTTTTGAGGGTGTCGTACGCCTTGAGTGCCTCGTGGAGGGTGATCCCGGCGGCGATGATCGTGGCCTTGTCGGCGTCAGACCGGCGGAGGACCTTGCTCCCGCCGACCTCGAAAGTCTCGCCGGGTTCATAGAGGTAGGAGATCCCCGGGGTCTCGGCCATGAGGGCGACCAGCCGCGCCGTTTGGTTCGGGTCGGAGGGGTAGAGGACGGTACTCCCGCAGACCGCCCGCATCATCGCCAGGTCTTCCAGCCCCATCTGCGAGGGGCCGTCCTCGCCGATGCTGCAACCGGCGTGCGAGCCGCAGAGCCGGAGGTTGGCGTTCGACACGGCCGCCATCCGAATCTGGTCGTAGGCCCGGGTCAAAAACGCGGCGCACGTCGAGGCGAACGGGACTTTGCCCAGGACCGCCAGCCCGACCGACGCCCCCAGAAGCTGCTCGGAGATGAACATCTCGAAGAAGCGGTCGGGGTACTTCTTCTTGAACTCCTCGGAGTGGGTCGAATTCGACACCTCGGCGTCGAGGACCACCACATCCGGCCGGCTCGCCCCGAGCGCCACCAGGGCCTCGCCGTAAGCCTTCCGCGTCGCCTCCTCCTCGCCAATCTTGTACGCCTTGGGCTCGAACGGTTTATGGGCCGGAGGCGCGGAGGGCCGGGACGATTCGGGCTTGGGAGTCTCGATCGTCAGATGCCGGTCGCCGCCGAGCGCTTCGATCGCCGTCTTCGCCGCGGCATCGTCGAGCGGCTTGCCATGAAAATTTTCCTTGTTGACCTCGGCGGCGATCCCTTTCCCTTTCTCGGTCTTGGCGACGATGAACGTCGGCTTGTCGGTCTGATTCAGGGCCTCGGTGTACGCTTCGTCGATCGCGTCGAGGTCGTGGCCGTCGACCTCGATGGCGTGCCAGCCGAAGCCCCGGGCGCGACCGGCGTAGGCGGCGGAGTTCCAGCCGAGGTCGGTCGGACCGCTCTGGCCGAGCCGGTTCATGTCGAGGATCGCGACGATGTTGTTCAGCTTGTAATACCGCGCCTTGTCGAACGCTTCGTAGTTCGACCCCTCGGCCATCTCGCTATCCCCCAGGACCACCCAAACGTGGTACGGGAGCTTGTCGAGGTACTTGCCGTTGAGCGCCATCCCGACGGCGATTGGGAGCCCTTGGCCGAGCGACCCGGTGGCCACGTCGACCAGCGGCAAGACCCGCGGGTTGGGGTGCCCTTGGAGCGGACTCTCGCGCTTGCGGAGCGAGAGCAACTCGTCGTCGGAGATCGCCCCCGCCGCCCGGAACATCGAGTAGAGCAGCGGGCAAGCGTGCCCTTTGCTGAAGATCAGGCGGTCGTTGTTCGGCGCATGAGGGCTCTTCCAGTCGAACCGCAGATATTCGCCCATCAAGACCGCCATCAAGTCGGCGGCCGACGTGCTCGACGTCGGATGCCCCGACCCCGCGGCCGTCGTGCACCGGATGCTGTCGACTCGAAGCTGGGCGGCCAGTTCGCTCCAGCTTCGCTTTTGGCTCGAATCTCACCTCGCTCGCGTCGCGGGACCGTCAAGGGCGACGACCTCCCTGCGGGCAACTGGTATGCCGTTGATCAAGCTGAGGAAGCCTAAGCTCATCTCCCAACAGGATTCGCGGCTTGACGTGGTGCGCGATGGTCGAGGGCGTTTTAGCGGAGCGATGCCGGTCTCGACCAGATTCCAAATCGGCGGGTGTTTAACCCATCACGAGTTTGATCAGTCGCCCGCGGCCCTCGACGTGATCCGGCGAGGGTCGGGGATTCCGTGGATCTTGCCGGCTTCGTCGATGACGATGGTGTGGGCGTCGCCTTGGATGCCTCCGGTCTTGGACTTGTGCCCCAGGCTCGACAAGGCGTCGAGGGTGGCGGCATCCCACTTCCCTTCGAGGAACAAGACGTCGGGGAACCACTGATGGTGGGTCCTCGCCGCTTTGACCGCTTCCTGGGGGCTGAGGCCGAATTCGAGGACGTTGAGGATCACCCAGAGCGTCGTGTTCGGGATCGTCCGGCCTCCCGGCGACCCGGTCACGACCCGGACCTTGCCCTCTTTCAGAACCAGAGTCGGCGACATCGAGCTGAGCATCCGCTTGCGGGGGGCGATCCGGTTCGGCTCGGTCCCGATCCTCCCATTGATGTCGGTCCGACCGGGGATGAGGTTGAAGTCGCCCATCTCGTTGTTGAGCAGGAACCCCGCCCCGGCGACCACCGACTTCGACCCATAGCCCTCTTCCAGGGTATACGTCAGGGCAACGGCGTTCCCCTGGTCGTCGAGGGTCGAAAGGTGGGTGGTGTGCGTCCCCTCGGCGCCGACGATCGGGAAGGGGGCCAGGCTGGCGCTCGGGGTGGCGTGGTCGGTGATGCTCGCGGCCAGGGTGTCGGCGTAGGGCTTCGAGATCAGTCGGTCGACCGGGACCTTGACGAAGTCGGGGTCGGCCACCTCGGTCGCTCGGGTGAAGAACCCCCGGCGCATCGCCTCGGTGATCCGGTGGATCGTCCGGGGGGATCGGGGGCCGTCGGCCTTGAGGTCGTACCGCTCGAGGATGTTGAGCACCTGGAGGATCACGATCCCCCCCGAGCCGGGCGGACCCATCCCGTAGATGTCGAAGCCTCGAAAAGTCCCGTGGACCGGGGGACGGACCTTGGCTTCGTAGGCGGCGAGGTCGTCCATGCTGACCAGGCCGCCCAGGGCCTTCATGTGGGCGACGAGCTTCCGGGCGGTCTCCCCCGAGTAGAACTCATCCGGCCCCTCGACCGCAATCCGCTCCAGGGTGGCGGCGAGGTCGGGCTGGACCAGGCGATCGCCGGCTCGCCAGGGGGTCCCGTCGGGCTTGCGGAAGGCGAGCACCGACGCGGCGAAGTCGGCCAGGCGGTCGCCTCGCGGTCCGAGGTCCTCGTCGACGACCGACCCGTTCCTCGCGCCCCGAGGCGAGAGCTGGCCGTTGAGCGACCGGGCCAGCGTGTCGGAGATGACGAAGCCGTCGCGGGCCAGCGCGACCGCCGGGCGGACCAGGCCGGCCCAGGGGGCCTTGCCGTACTTCGAGTGCGCCAGGCCAAGCCCCCGGACCGTGCCCGGCACCCCCGCCGCCGGCGGCCCGGCGCGGTGGTTGGGGAGGGGTTTGCCGTCGGGGCCGAGGTACATCCGCTCGGTCGAGGCGGCGGGGGCCATCTCGCGGAAGTCGATGCTCACGACCTCCTTCGACCCGGCCAGGTAGGCGACGATGAACCCGCCGCCGCCGATGTTGCCCGCCGCCGGGTGCGTGACCGTCAGCGCGAACGCCGCCGCCACCGCCGCGTCGATGGCGTTGCCGCCTTGCCTCATCACGTCCCGGCCCGCGACCGCCGCGTCTTCCTGCTGGCAGACGACCACCCGCGACCGGAACGTCTCGTCGCTCGACGCTTCCAATCCAACCGCCAGGACGACCACCAACACCGCGCCGACGCGCCAAAGACCCCGCATCATCCGACCCCCGATTAGCCCGACTTTCAAGGCGAAGTTCGAGCCACCAGGGTCGCAAAGCCGTCGAGCGTTGGAAAGGCCCGATCGGGAGAAATACCTCAGAACTCGGGGAGATCGCCTCGTCTGACCGCGCGGGCCACGAAAATCGACCCGGTCCCAAGCAACGCGAACGGCATCGCCATCATCAGGAGGATGCTCCACGAGTATCCGTCGGCCAGGCGAGCGGCATCCCCCCCCTGGTTGGCCACGGCCTCCTTGCAGTTGGGGCAGGCCGATGCGTTGCCCGCCAGGGAGGACCAGAGGCAAACCGTCGCCAAAGTGAGCGGCAAGCGTCGCATGGGTGGGGGCCTTTCGCGTCAGATCAATTAATAAGACCGGATCGGCATCTGGTAGAGCATCCAGTAGATCACCACGCCCGTCACCGAGACGTAGAACCAGATCGGGAACGTGACCCGCGCGATCGAGGCATGGCGGTCGAATTGCCTCCGATACGCCCGGACCAGCGTGATCACGACCAGCGGGACGACGCCGAACGTGGCCAGGACGGTGTGCGAGAGCAAGATCGTCAGGTAGGCGACCCGGGTGGCACCCGTCCCACCGAACGACACGCTCCCTACCTGGTAATGGTAGGTCAGATAACAGGCGAGGAAGACCGCCGAGACGACGACGCTCGAAATCATGCAGATCGCGTGGGCCTTGATCCGCTTGTTCAAGATCATGGTCCAACCGATCAGGAGCAAGGTCGCGCAGGTGCCGTTGAGCGCCGCGTTGACGGCGGGCAGGCGGCGTGCCCACGACGCCTTCCTCTTGGCCGACGTCAGCAGGTCCTTGAGGGCGCCGGGGTCGGTGGAGTCGAACACGCCGACGACCTTGTTCCCGCGATCGACCAAAGCCAGGCGGTCGCTGTGGGCCACGGCTTCGGCGCCGGCCTTGAGGTCGGCCTCGGGGGTTTCCGCCACGCTCAGGTGGAACCGGTTCAGGATCAGGTCGTAGATTTCGGAGGGGTTTCCGGTCAAAAACCACCAGTGATTCGGGTCGGCCCCCAGTCCGTTGGCATACTTGGCGAGGACTTCGGGCGTGTCGCGCTTCGGGTCGACCGACAAGCTGACGAGCTTGACCCCGGACTTGAGCATCGGGGCTTGTAACCCCTTCATGACGCTGGAGATCCGGGGGCACGACGACGGGCATCGCGTGAAGATGAACGCCGCCACCCAGACGTCGTCGGCCAGGTCGGCTTCGGTGATCGTTTTTCCCGAGCGCTCGATGAGCTGGAACGACCCGAGCGGATACGCCCCGTCCCCCAAGTCCTGGCCGATCCGAACCGGCGGCTTCGGCTTGCCGAACGTCTCGGCGGCCAGGACCAGGCCGAGCGAGATCAGGATGGTTCCGACGACGATCGACAATCCCAAACGATACGACGAGTTCACGAAAGGTGCTCTCGATCAAACAAAGTTGAGGCGGAAAACCCGCAAAGGTCAGCGAGGCGGAAACACCATGTCGGGCACCAACGCGGCGACCACGACGGCCGACAACACCGCCGCCGGGGCCAGCATCAGGTAGACCCAGCGGTTGGCGAACTTCAGGTGCATGAAGTACCAGCCGACCAGGAACACCTTGACCACCGCCATCGCCAGCAACCCGCCCGCGAGCGTCCCGAAACCCACCCGGGCGAACGTCGCGTAAGCGTATTCCAACCCGGTCAGGCCGAGGACCGCCCAGAACACCGTCATGTAAGGGGCGTGCGTCTCGACCTGGATCTCTTGCTCGGTGGTGAGGTTGTGGTTCTGGTCGGTCATCGGCGAGGCCACTCCGTTTGCTCAGATCAAATAGACCACGGCGAACAGGAAGCTCCAGACGAGGTCGACGAAGTGCCAGTAGAGACCGACGTTCTCGACCGAGCCGAAGTTGGCCGCGGAGTAGGCCCCGAACCATGACCGGATGGCCAAGGTCCCGACCGCCACGATCCCGGCGGCGACGTGGAGGCCGTGGAACCCGGTCATCGTGAAGAAGCACGAGGCGAACAGGCTGCTGTCGGGCCGGAAGTGCCCCGAGGCGCTCACGCCCACCGGGTAAAGGTGGCCGGTGAGCAACTGCGAATACTCGAACACCTGGACCCCGAGGAAGACCGCGCCCACCAGAGCCGTGAGGGTCAAGAAGATCGCCCCCTTCCGGTGCTCGTCGCGCTGGAAGCTTCGGAGCGCCAGGGCCATCAACACCGACGAGACGATCAGGATCAGCGTGTTGGCCGCCGTCAAGCCGACGTTGAGCGGGTTGGTCGCCTTGTCGTAGGGGCGAGGCCAGCTTGACAGTTCCAACCCTTCGGGCTTGTCCTTGAGGATCTCGGTCAGGTTGGTGTTGGGCGGATACAGGTTCGAGTAGGCGCCCGGGGGGCTGCCAGCCCTGAGGACGATATAAGTCCCGATCAGGCCGGTGAAGAACATCACTTCGGTCGCCAGGAACAGCCACATCGCCACCTTGCCCGGCGTCAAGGCCGGGGCCTGGACCGAGGGGCGGTCGAGCGGCAAGCTCACCGGGAACGTCGTGTCGTCGGCCATTCGAGGTTACCGTGACGGGTTGAGCAGGAGCAGGAGCAAGATCGCGGGCAGATAAAGGACCGACGCCCGGAGCAGCCGCTTGGCGCTCTGGTCGTTGACGTCCCACCAGAACCGGGCGGCGTAGTTGAGGTAGAACAGCCCCAGGGCCAAGGCCCCCACGAAGTACCACCGTCCTCCCAGGCCGATCGCCCAGGGGAGCAGGCCGGCGGGGACGAGTTCCACCGCGTGCCAGAGCGCCTGGCGGCCGGTCATCGACCCGTCGGGGTCGACGTTGGGGAGCATCTTGTGGCCGCCTCGGGCGTAGTCTTCGCGGTAGAGCCAGGCGATCGCCAGGAAGTGGGGGAACTGCCACAAGAAGACGATCAGGAACAACGCGAACGGTTCGAGGCCGAGGCGGCCGGTGGCGGCGGCCCAACCGATCATCGGCGGGAGGGCGCCCGGGATGGCTCCGACGGCGGTGTTCAAGGTCGTCATCGGCTTGAGCGGGGTGTAGACGCCGACGTAGAGCAAGAACGTCGCGGCGCCGATCGACGCGGACAGGACGTTGGCGAAATAGGCCAACGTGACGACCCCGACCACCGTCAGGAGCGTCCCATAGACCGCTCCTTCCAGGGTGGATACCCGACCCGAGGCGATCGGCCGGTTCGCGGTCCGCTTCATCAGGGCGTCGCGGTCGCGCTCGATCACCTGGTTCCAGACGCTCGCCCCGGCGGCGACGGCCCCGGTGCCCAGGACGCTCAGGAGCATGGTCAAGGCGGGGATCGTCCCCTTGGCCCCGAGCAGGAAGCCGACCGCCACGGTGACGAGCACCATGACGGTGATCCGGGGCTTGGCCAAGGCGATGTAGTCCGCCACTCGGCTCGGGGAAGCAGGGGCTTCGGTCAACGACAAGGTCGGCTCCGGGGCAGGGCTCGACCCGGCGAGCATGGGGGACGTGATCACCGCCGTCTTCACGCGACTGCCTCCAAGGCACGCGCCGACGATCGCTTCGTCGACCGAGCCGCACCATCGCTGGTCATTTGAAATGCTCGCAACGTCAAAACCACCGCCGACCCGATCAAAAGCCCGGCATTGGCCTGGTGCCCGGTCCGGATCATCGCCGAGAAGAAACTGACCGTGTGGATCGTCCCATTGAACGGGCGGAGCATCCACCAGGCGGCGATCCCCAGGACGATCTGCAAACCCAAGGCGACCGACAACGCCCAGCCCGCCAGGACCAACTCGGGGCGGTCGCTCCGCCCTCGGAACACCGAGGCCACCGTCACCGCGCCCAGGGCCAGGACCGCGACCGCCATCGCCGAGTGGACCCAGAGGGCGTCCACCTTACTATAATGCCTGAGCCATGCCCCGACCAGAACCTGCGAGTAAACCAGGGCCAGAAGCCCGGCCGACATCCGGCGCATCCGGCCCGAACCCGACTTGGTTCGCTCGCGGTTGAACCACGACCGACCCGTCCAGACGCAAAGCCCGACCATCAGGGCGAAGAACGCCTGCGCCGTGCAGCCGTGGACGGCGGCGAGCAGGGTCGAGCCTCGCGTGACCCGCAAGCCGCCGAGCAACCCCTGACCGATCACCGCGAGCAGGGCGACCACGCCCATCGCCTTCATCCACCGCCTCCGCTCGAAGATCAGGAAGTCGATCATCAGGAGGATCGTGAAGAAGCCGACCGCCGCGCCGTAGAGCCGGTGGGTATGCTCGCCGAAGACGCCCCACGAGGCCCGAGTCATGTCGTACAGGAACATATTCATGCCGAAGGTGGTCGGCCAGTCCGGCACGGCCATCCCGACCTTGTAGGTCGTCACCAGCCCGCCGACGAACAGCAAGGGCCAGGTGAACACCGTGGCGATCAAGGCGAACCAGTGCGGACCGGGGCGGTAGGTGGCCTCCGGTCGGCTTGCTTCGAGGTTTTCGATGTCGTTGTGCATCGGTTGATCTTCGTTGGAGGAGGAAAGCTAACCCTCACGCCATGATCGGGTCGACCGGGCCGGCGATCGGCGGTCGAGGCTCGGTCTGCGGGAGGTAATCGCCCATGACCCCCGGCACGCTGAACTCGTAGGCCGGGTGGTAAACCGTGGGGATCGTCTCAAAGTTATAATACGGCGGCGGCGACGAAGTGGCCCATTCCAGGCTGTTGGCGTGCCACGGGTTGTTCGGCGCCTTCGGGCCGAGCACCAGGCTGTAGAAGAAGTTGGCGGCGAAGATAATCTGGGTCAGGCCGAGGCCGAAGGCGCTCAGGGTCATGAACTGGTTCATCCCGACGATCCCCGCGCCGCTCAGGTAGGGGTACAAGGTCGGGTCGGCGATCCGCCTCGGGTGGCCGTGCATCCCGATGATGTGCATCAGGAAGAACGTCCCGTTGAAGGTGAGGAACGTCAGGGCGAAGTGGATCTTGCCCCACCGCTCGTTCATCAACCGGCCGAACATCTTCGGGAACCAATAATAGATCGCCGCGAAGATCCCGAACGTGCTCCCGCCGAACAGGACGTAGTGGATGTGCGCGACGATGAAGTAAGTGTCGTGGATGTGCATATCGACCGGGGTGGCCGCCATGAAGATCCCCGACAGCCCGCCGATGATGAACATCGACACGAACGCCATCGCGTTGAGCATCGCGCTCGTGAACTGAATCCGCCCTCCCCACATCGTCCCCAGCCAGTTGAACGTCTTGATCGCCGAGGGGAGCGCGATCAGCATCGTCGAGAGCATGAACGTCGCGCCCAGCATCGGGTTCATCCCCGACTGGAACATGTGGTGGCCCCAGACTAAGAACCCCAGCCCCGCGATCGCGCCGATGGCGATGACCATCGGCTTGTAGCCGAAGAGCGGCTTGCGCGAGAACGTCGAGATGATGTCCGACACGATCCCCATCGCGGGCAAGATCATGATGTAGACGGCCGGGTGCGAGTAGAACCAGAACAGGTGCTGCCACAGGAGCGGCTGACCGCCGCCGACGACCGAGGGGGCGTTGGCGACCGACCAGTTCGGCGGGGAGAAGAAGTTGGTCCCCACCGTTCGGTCGAGCAACTGCATCACCAAGGCCGAGGTTAAGACCGGCAAGGCGAACGCCTGCAAGATCGCCGTGATGAAGAGAGCCCAGACCGTCATCGGCATCCGGAACAGTTTCATCCCGGGGGCGCGGAGCATCAGGATCGTCGTGATGTAGTTGATCGAGCCCAAGAGCGACGAGATCCCCGCGAACAGGAGGGCGATCAGCCACCAGGTTTGGCCATTCATCGAGCCGGGGGTCGACCAGCGTGAGTTGGCCAAGGTCGGATAGCTGGTCCAACCGGCCTCGGCGGAGCCGCCTTCGACGACGAACGAGTTCAAGATGGCGACGAACGCGAACGGCATCGCCCAGTACGAGAACATGTTCATCTTGGGGAACGCCATGTCGCGGGCGCCGATCATCAGGGGGATCAGGAAGTTGCCGAACGCCCCGGTCAGGATCGGGATGATCACGAAGAAGATCATGACCGTCCCGTGCATCGTGAACAGCTTGTTGTAGAACTCCGGCGGCATCCGAAACCCTTGCTCGGCCCAGAGAGCCTGGCTCAAAATCGGCATCGGCGCCCAGGGCCAGGCGAGTTGCCAGCGGATGGCCATAGCCATCAAACCGCCGAGGACGAAGAAGATTAACCCGGAAAAGAGAAATTGGATGCCGATGACCTTGTGGTCCGTCGAGAAAACGTAGCGGAGCAGGGGGTTCGACGGCATCGGGTGGATGTGGTCGTGGCTTGGCATGGGCCGGGCGACCGGAGCGAGATGACCGGCGGCGGTGGTGTCCTGGATGCTCATCGACGGTTCATCTCCCTTCAACGGCGGCGGGGGGTGTAGGTTCGGGGTCGGCCACCTGGTCTCGGCCTTGTTCTTTCGAGGCGGTCTTGATCCAGTCGTCGAACTCGGCCTGGGTGGCGTGGACCGTCACCATCCCTCGCATCTTGTAGTGGCCCCAGCCGCAAAGCTCGGCGCACACCAACTCGTACTTGCCCGCCTGGTCGGCGTCGAACCAGACCGGGATCTTCAGGCCGGGCACCGCGTCCTGCTTGATCCGGAGCTGCGGCAGGAAGAACGAGTGGATCACGTCCTTGCTCTGCAACTGGATCAGGGTAGCCTGGTCTTTGACGAAGTGGAGGTCGTTGATCGTGTGGACGTCGTCGCCCGTCCGGAACTTGCCGTCGGGACCGGGATAGCGCATCAACCACTGGAACTGACGCCCCGTGACTTCGGCCACCGGCGCCACGTTGGGCGAACTCGACCGGAACTTGACGTCGGCCCAGGTCTGCATCTGGTAGAGCGCGATGAACAGCAAGAACACGGCGGGGATGACCGTCCAGATCAACTCCAGGCGCTGGCTCCCGTGAAAGTAGTTGGCGATCCGCCCCGGGGCGTCGGCGTACTTCCAAAGCGCCCAGACCAGGACGACCTGGGTTCCGACGAAGACGACGCCGGTGATCCAGAGGATGATCACGAACAGGGCATCAATCTGCTTGCCGATCGACGAGGCCGAATGGAGGTGCCCCAGGCTCGCGTCGGGGCCGGCGGGCAACCACCACTCGGCGTCGAACGGGGCGTAGACGAACGTGGCGACGCAAGCCAACGCGACGAGACCAAACAGCAAACTCCAATATCGCACGATTCGCTCCCTGGCTCGGGCCTCCGGCGACCCTTCCGGTCGAGAGGACCGAAACCCCGCGACCCTTTGCAAACAGGGTGCGGGGCCGGTCAATCATCTTGGGGTAGATCAAGTCGGGATGGGTGGACGGACGAAAGGCATCTCGGTCGAGTCGATCAACGTGTCCCTCGATCCGAAGTTCGGGGGGCGGCCGCCGTCTTGGAAGGCATGGGTGGCTTGAGCAGGTCGGGTTGATCGGGCAAGGCGAGGATGAAGTTGACCACGTCCCAAATCTGGTCTTCGGTCAGGATGTTCGAGTGCGCGGGCATCTTGGCGCCGTTGATCCCCTTGGCCAGCCGCCAGTAGAGGTCGATCGGCCGCCGACCCCCCTTGTACACCCCGTCGATCAGGTTCGCGGCCCGGAGCGGGTTGTTCCAGGCGTCGAGCGAGCCTCGAGTCCAGAGGTCGTACTTGCTCACGAGGAAGCCGCGGAACTCGGGGTCGTCGAGGTCGGGGAGGATCTTCCGGGCGGCGTCGGCCACCTTGGGCATGTCGGCCTTGACCAGCTCGTCGAATTGGGGGTTGGTCACGTCCTCGCCGAGCAGGTAGTGATCCTTGCGGAGGACGCCGAGGATCGCCGGGTTCTCTTCGAGGAACTTGGCCACGCCCGCCGGGTCGGCCTTCGCCGTCGGTGCCGCATGTCCGCCCGATCGTTCTTTTTGAACTTCGAAGGTCCGGGCGACGGCTTTGCCGAACGGGTAGATGTCGCCCCGGAACACGACGTCGTCGAAGATGTCGCGGTCGATGAACGCCGAGCCGTTGCCCTTGGCGTCGATCCCGTGGCAACCGACGCATTCGAGCTTCGGCCCCGAGGTGTTGATCCCCAGGTAAAGGTCTCGCCCTCGCTTGACGCTGTCCGAGGTGGCATCCACGCGGCGAACGGTCGGATTGACGACCTGGGTCTCGGCTTCCTTCCAGGACGAGGTGACCTTCTGGACGATCTCGCCGACCACGTCGGGTCCCAAGGCTTCGGCGGCGTCCTTGTCCTCGGCGTTCGCGGCCTCGTTGATCAGGTAAATTTCCGTTTCCCCTCGGATCGAGAGGAAGGTCATGTAGTCGATCACTTGCTCGATCTGCGAGGCGGTCAACGTCGCCTCGAAGCCGGGCATCGAGGTCCCGTGGAGGCCGTAGAGCAGAGTCCTCCGCAGGTCGGCCCGCGATGGCTTGGCGTTGGCCGGGTTGGTCGAGGTGAACTTGAAAATCCCCGGCCGGTAGTCGCGCGGCTTGGGGAACAAGTAGGTCGAGGTCGGGCCGTCCCCCGCGCCGAAAACGCCGTGGCACTGGAGGCAGTTGTTCCGGTAAATGGCATATCCGCCGTCGATCGCCGACGTCCGACCGGTCGCCGGGTTAAGCTCGTTGACGGGCGCAACCTTGTCGCCAACTTGCATCCGGTCGGCCAGGTAAATCCCACCTTCGCGGAGGCCCGAGTTTTCGGGGACCTTGATGTGGCGGAGGTCGGGGCCGAAGGTGTTGGCGAGCGTCGTCTGGATCGTTTCGCGGAGTTTCGGCTTGCTCGCCAGTTCGGTGGCGGCATGCTCGCTCTCGCGGTAAGGGATGGGACCGGCGAGCTGCGCATCGTCGCAACCGGCGATCAAGGCCCAGGTCAGGGCGACGAGTGTCAGCGAGCGAACACGCGATATCACGTGTCGAAACCTCCCAAAATCACGAGCGGTCGGGCTGATTCTTGGCCGGGTCTCGTGAGTGCCGCTGTCCTACTCTCGCATGGCGACGATCTCGAAGGACCATACAAGAAGACTACGACCGGGGCGACCCATTTGATCGAAAACAAGGCCGATGAGCTGCCGATCATTGTCGACCGGGGGCCGAGCATCGTCAAGTCTGCCGGCTCGACCGGAGTATAGCTTTCAATTCCGGGGATTCTCTGGGATCAAGAATTGCAGATTGCAGGATCGCAAATCGCAACAGATCGAAAACCTTTGATTTCCGGGTTCTTTGCGATTTGCGATCCTGCGATTTGCAATCCGAGCTTCCAGATTCGAAAGCGACACCCGCTCGACCGATTGGCCTTCCAATCTAACCCGGTCAAGCTCTTTTCTCAAGCGAGTGAACTTGGACTCGGCTCCGTCCCGATGATAGATGATGTGTTTCCCTCCACTCGCAACCACTCGCGGTTTGGTCGATTCGGACGCTTCGGGCGTTCTCGGTTCCGTTACGACCATCACTGGTGGGGCGAGTCGGCCCCGAGCGCCATCGACCACTCGGGCTACTGGGCGACGACGCGACGCCCTTTGCCTTGCCTGGCGTTCGTCCTCCCGCTCTTGCTTGCTTATGAAGTGGGCCTGGTCTGGCTGGGCGGCCCGTCGAGCGATTCGCTCCGGGCGGGGGCGGACACCTGGATTCGCCACGCCTTGGGGGCGGTTGGCCTGACCGACCGCTGGCTCTTGCCGCTTGCCCTCACTTCGAGCCTGCTGGCCTGGCAAGCCCTCGACCGCCGCGACTGGCGGTTTCATCCCTTGGTGTTGGGCGGGATGGTCCTGGAGAGCCTGGTCCTGGCGATCGCCCTGATCGGCCTGAGCAAGCTGGTCGACCTCGGCTTCGTCCGGCTCGACGGGCCGCTCCTCGCCACCCCGGCGGTCCGGGCGTCGACCCTTGCGGCCCCGTTGATCGGCTTCATCGGCGCGGGGATCTATGAGGAAGCCCTGTTTCGGCTTGCGTCGATCCCGCTGTTTTATTGGCTCCTCAAGCTCGTGATGATCCCGCCGCTCCCGGCCTGCACCCTGGCGGTCACGGCGTCGTCGCTTTTGTTCTCCCTGGCCCACCACGCGGGTGCTCCGGGCGAGGTCTTCACCTTGTTCGCGTTCGTGTTCCGATGGCTGGCCGGGGTGTTCTTCGCCTACGTGTTCGTCGCCCGGGGGTTTGGGGTGGCGGTTGGCACGCATAGTGCCTACGACCTCCTGGTGGGTTGGGGCGATGTTCACTTCTAGACGCGAGTCTCGCGGAGCCGGTTCGTGCGGATCATCCAGCTTTCCGACATCCATGTCTGGCGCTATTCTTACAATCCGTTTCACCTGATCAACAAAAGGCTGGTCGGCATCGCCTCATTGCTCGCCGGCCGGGCGTCGACGTTCCGCCTCGAACGGTTGGAATCCGTCGTCGACCGGGTCCGAGACCTCAAGGCCGACCACCTCCTGATCACCGGCGACCTCACCACCACGGCGCTCCCCGCCGAGTTCCGCGACGCCCGCGAGGCCCTGGCAAGCCTCCTCAACGACCCGGCCCGAGCCTCGGTGATCCCCGGCAACCACGACCGATACACCGCCGGGTCGGTCCGATCCCGCGAGTTCGAGGCCCACTTCGGCGAATTCGCCCCGACCGACCGCTTCCCCTGGCTCCGCTTCCTCGACCAAGACACCGCCATCCTCGGCCTCGACCCGACGAGGTCGCACCTCTCGGCCCGAGGGCTCCTGCCCGCCGAGCAACTTGCCGCCGCCCGAAAGCTCCTCGGCGACCGGGAAGTCATGCCCCGTCGCCTGATCGTCGCCAGCCACTACCCGACCGCCGCCCCGCCCAACTACGCCAACGAACTGAACCCGAAGCGGTTGAAGAACGCCGACGAAGTTCAAGGCTGGCTGGCCGGCCTCGGTCCGCACCTCTATTGCTGCGGCCACGTCCACGCCGCCTGGGCCTTCGTCCCGTCGACTCTTCCCCACGAGCTTTGCCTGAACTCGGGAGCCCCCTTGCTCCGCGACCCGACCGGCCTCCGGCCCCCCGGCTTCCTCGAAATCGAGCTGCACCAGACCGGAGTCTCGGTCCTCCACCACGCCTGGCTCGGCCGCGACTGGGAGGTCCGACCCCTCTTCCAAAACCCCGCGTTCTTCGCCCCCCGGTCCGCCGACGCGGCGGTGGTTTAGTTTCGAGGCGAGAGGCTCATTTGTAGCCGACCAACTGCTGAACCATCGAAAAGAGCGCCGCATAACCGGCCAAAGTCAGGATCATCTTCGACAGATTGCACATGAGGTTCGACCGCCACCCTCGGCCCGAGGAGACCAGGCCGCTTCGAAGCGTGATCCCAATGCCGACGACAAGCAAGCTTAGGACACTGACCAGGATAAACAGGTCTTTGATTGAGTTTAGGGCGGACATCGCGACTACTCCCCTTGACACCGAGATTTGGAGGCGAACGACCGAATTGCATCCCGGATGCCAAACTTGAGGATTTTTTCTTGACTTGGCGATCAAGCCAATTCGAGGCAAGGTGCGGTCAACTCTTGGCGCGACGCTGGAATAATCGCCGGGCGTTGCCGGTAGTCAAGTCCGCCAGTTCTCGCAATGGGATGCCACGAACCTCGGCCAATCTGGCGGCGGTATGGATGACCCGGGCCGGTTCGTTGGGCTTGCCTCGATGCGGCGCGGGGCTGAGGTAGGGGGAGTCGGTTTCCACGAGCAGGCGGTCGGCGGGGACTTGGGCGGCGGCCTCTCGGAGCGGGTCGAGCGACTTGTTGGCGAAGGTGAGCATCCCCGCGAACGAGATGTGCAGGCCGAGCGCAAGCAGTTCCTGGGCCTCGTCCCAGGTCCCCGTGAACGAATGTGAGACCCCAACAACCGGGCGGCCCAACCCGGCGAGCTGGGCCACGATGTCGCGGTGGCAGTCCCTCGAATGGATGATGACCGGCAGCCCCAGGTCGTGCGCCAGGTCGAGGTGGCGGCCGAAGAAGTCTTGCTGGAGGGGGAACGGGGTCCGGTCCCAGTGGCGGTCGAGCCCGGTTTCGCCGATGGCCGCGACGGCGGGGTCGGCGGCGAGGGCCAGGATCGCCATCCAGTCGGCCTCGGTCGCCTCGACGGCCTCGTTCGGGTGGATGCCGACGGCGGCGGAGACCTCGGGGTGCTCGCGGGCGATGGCGACGACCGAGCGACTGTCAAGCGCCGTCGTCCCCACGGCGATCATCCGGTTCACCCCCGCCGACCGCGCCGAGATGAGGACTTCGGCCAGCCTCGCCAGGAGCCGGGGGTCGGCCAGGTGCGCATGGGTGTCGACGAGCGGTGGTGGGGTGGTCATCGTCGCCAGTTAAACGCCCGGGTTTCGGAAGCACCCCACGACTTCGAGGCGGTATCCCGTGACGTGGACCCCTTCGCGGCCGAGGTCGTCGGCAAGCTTGGGGTCGAGCTTCTGGATCAGGTCGGGGGCCAGCCGGGTCGTCGCAAGCACTCCACTATTGTCGGTTTACTTGACAATCGTGTCAACTTGGGAGTAGGATCGTTCCCTAGGGCCATAGTCCGCTATGGCAGGCGTGGACGTTCGGTTTGGGTGGGGCCAGCGGCGTTCCTTGGGGACCCAAGGGGCGCGGTCAACCTTCGGCTCGATCGGGGCGCGGTGGAAAAACTCGAGAACACGCCTGTCTTGGGCGGTTCTCGGTCCTGGAATCCCGCCCGTTCGTTCTCGGATCAAGCCCAGCGTCGACACGCCTCGGAGAAGTTGCATGAGCGTCGATTTGGTTCGGATCGTCGACAGCATCCACCGCGACAAGAACATCCCCAAGGATGTCTTGTTCGAAGGGATCGAGTCGGCCTTGGCGACCGCCGCCAAGAAGCACTACCCCGACGCCGACGAGATCGTCGTTTCGATCGACCAGGATACCGGCAAGATCAGCACCATCACCGACGGGACGCCGGTCGTCCCCCCCGACTTCGGGCGGATCGCGGCCCAGACCGCCAAGCAAGTGATCATCCAGAAGATCCGCGAAGCCGAGCGCGACAGCTTCTACGACGAGTTCGACTCCCAGAGAGGCGAGTTGATCACCGGCACCGTCAAGCGGTTCGAAGGCGGGGCCGTCACCGTCGACCTTGGCAAGGAGCGCGACTCGCTCCTGCCCCGCTCCGAGCAGATCCCCGGCGAGAGCAACCATCCCGGCGAGCGGGTCCGGGCCGTGATCCTCGACGTCCGCAAGGTCGGCCAGCGAGTCAAGATCATCCTGAGCCGGACCCACCCCGACTTCGTCCGCCGCCTGTTCGAACTCGAAATCCCCGAAATCGCCGACCAGACCATCTCGATCCGGGCCTTGGCCCGCGAGGCCGGCTATCGGTCGAAGGTGGCCGTGACCTCGATCGACGCCAAGGTCGACGCCGTCGGGGCTTGCGTCGGCGTCCGAGGAACCCGGATCAAGAACATCGTCGACGAGCTGGGCGGCGAGCGGATCGACATCGTCCGCTGGAACGAGTCGCTCCAAGTCCTGATCCCCAACGCCTTGCAGCCCGCCGAGATCGACGAGGTCATGCTCTGCCAGTTGCTCGGCCGGGCGATCGTCCTGGTGCGCGAGGATCAGCTTTCGCTGGCGATCGGCCGCCGAGGGCAGAACGTCCGGCTCGCGTCGAAGCTGGTGGGTTGGGACATCGAGATCATGACCAGCGAGGAACTCGACGAGCTGATCGAGAAGGCGGTCGTCGGCTTCACCCGGATCGAGGGAATCGACACCGGCCTGGCGGAAAAGCTGGTCGAGCAGGGAATCTTGAGCTATGATGACCTTTCGGTGATGGAAATCGTCGATTTGGTGAACACGATCGAGGGCTTGGACGAAGAACTGGCCGTGAGCATCGTCGGTCGGGCCGAGGTCCTCGCCGAGGAGCAAGCCGACGAGATGCCCCGCCGCAAGGGGGCCCGCCCCGTGCCCCCGCCTTCCGTCGATCCCGCCCCCGAGAAGAGTACCTCCCTGGCCGACCTGTTCGGGGATCGCCCCGAACCGGCGAGCGACGGGAGCACCGACGCCGACTCGAGGACGCCGGCGGAAATAGCCGATCAGCCCGAAGAGTCTTCGATGGCAATGCCGGCGGATGCGGACGACGACCTGGAACCCGCCGAGGAGGATGATGCGATGCGTGATCTTGCCTTGGCCGAAGAACCGGACGATCATGAAGTCACCTCCGCGCCCAGCGACGCGGATCAGGATGAGACCGCCCAGATCACAACCGACGCCGTGGAATCGAACGAATCCGCGACCGTCCTCGACTTCAACGAGATGGGCGAAGGGGTCAACACCCCCGACCCGTTCCTCAACCCCGGCTCGACCGGCTCCTCGGCGGAACCGCCCGCCGGCGAAGCCGAAGCCAACTCACCGGATGATCCCGACGACTTTCTGAAAGGATCGAGGGAGCCATGACGGACGTGAGCCACCAATGAGGCCTCTTCGGGGCCGATATCGCCGTCGCGACCGGGTTTTGCCCGACTCTCTGTTTTCGAAGCCCGCTCGGGGCGATTAGCCCGCGCGACTCTTCGGAAAATACTGGGCTTGGCATGATCGGTCGCTAAGATTCACAATACCGATCGATCGTGCCGGCGTGATCCCACCACTTGAAGGGGTCACGGCCCATAGAAGAGGAGTCGCCTTTGTCCACGCGCGTCCATGAGTTGGCGAAAGAGCTTGGGTTGAAAAGTCAGGAACTCCTCGACCGAATCCAGACGTGGGGGCTTGACATCAAGCCCAGCATCTTCGCAGGACTTGGCCAGGATCAGGTTGATCGGATCAAGGGGTTGATGAATGGCCCCTCGCCCTCGGTAGCCGCCCCGTCGAAGCCGGTCGTCCCGCGTTCGGAGCCTCCCCGGAACCCCAATACTTCGGAGCTGCCCGCTATTAGCCCCACTGCTCCCCCGGCGAAAAGGTCCTCGACACCGCCCGGCGCGGCGACCCCGGAGACCTCGTCTTCGCCTCCCTCAGAGCTGAACGCCGCAACCGCCGCCGAGCCGGCCCCGACCCCCGTCGCGCCCACTCGATCGGTCGCTCCCGCCCCCGCCCCTTCGTCGCCCGCGCCTCGACCCTCGACCGTGGTCGAGCCGACGCCGACCCAGGCGCCGCCGGTCGCGGCAGCCCCTCGGCCCGCCCCGCCGACCGGGCCGCCCGCGGGGGGTTCCGCCCCGGGTCGTCCGGTCCAGGTCCAGGCTCCCGCGCCCGCCGCCGCTCCGACGGCCGGGCCGGCGCAGGCCACCCGGTCGGGCGGTTTGAGCGCCCCGCCTCGGCTGGGCGGCGGCGGTGGTCCCTTGTCTCGACACACGCCGAACCGGACCGGTTCGCCCGGCGGAGGCCAGGCCCCCGAGCCGAACGGCCCCCAGGCGCAGCCCCGCCCGCAGCCTCCCGCCCAGGGGGCCACTCAGTCGGCCCGGACCGGGTTGCGGCCGAACCCGACCTCGCCGCCGCCGCTCAAGCCGAGCGACTACATCTCGCCGACCGGCGTCCGGATGCCTTATGGTCGGCCCAGCGGACCGGCGCCCGGGTCGAATGACCTCCGGCGCAACGAAGGCGACGGGTCGAACCGTCCCGGCGGCGACCAACCGAGCCGCCGCGAACCGCTCCCGGGACCCAGGCGTCCCTTGCCCTCGGTTTCGAGCGCCTCGCCAAGTTCGACGATGCCGAGGCGGCCCGAGGGTGGCCCTCGCCCCGGCGCAGGGGGGTACAACACGCCTCGCCCCGGCGGGGGCGGCAACGGTCCTCGACCCGGTGGCGGACCCAGCCCCGCCCCCGGCGACGGCAAGACCCAGCGCCCCGAGCGCCGGTTCACCCCCGACGAGATGCGGCGGATGATGCAAGGGGGCCAGATCGGAGGAGGGGTTGTGGAAGCCCCGCCCGCTCCCGGTCGAGGCCCGGCGGCTCGCCCCGGCGCCCCGGCCCCTTCGCCCCGGTTCGGTGCCCCCCCGGCGCCCGGCCAGCAGATGCGAGGCCCGGCGGGTCCGGGTGCCGCCCCGCTCGGGATGCGCCGCCCCGGCGCCGCCCCCGGTGGTCTGGTCGCCCCGCCGGCTTTGACGCCTCCGGTGGACGACGAGGAAGAGAAGAAAAAGGCTTCGGGGCGGCTCGGCACGCCCGCCGACCGCGCCGGGCGACGGGCCAAGCGGAACGAGCGGGCCACCGAGCGGCGGATCACGTCGCCGCTCCCAGTCTCGGCCTTGACTTCGGAAACCGAAGACGATTCGAGGGGTCGCCGAGGGGGCCGGAAGCCCGCCAAGCTGGGCCGAGGGCAGCTCGCCCCCGTCCGCAAGAGCCACGCCGACATCGAGCCGCCGATCACCCTCCGGAGCTTGTCCGAAGCGATCGGAATCAGGGCCAACGACCTGATCCGCAAGATGATGAACAGCATGGGCCAGATGGTCACGATCAACGCCTCGCTCGAAGACGAGGCCGCGCAGATGCTCGCCCTCGAATTCGGCGTCGAGTTGAACGTCGTCCACGAGCGGACCGCCGAGGATGACCTGCTCGACGACTACGAAAGCCGAGAGCGGGTCGAAGGCGAAACCGGGCTCACCCCCCGGCCGCCGATCATCACGATCCTCGGCCACGTCGACCACGGCAAGACCTCGCTTTTGGACAAGATCCGCAACGCCCACGTCGTCGACAGCGAGAGCGGCGGGATCACCCAGCACATCGGGGCCTATCAGGTCGTCCACGAGGGGCAACCGATCACCTTCGTCGACACCCCGGGGCACGAGGCGTTCACCGCCATGCGAGCCCGAGGGGCGAACGTCACCGACATCGTCGTATTGGTGGTCGCCGCCGACGACGGCGTGATGCCGCAAACCCAGGAAGCGATCGCGCACGCCAAGGCCGCCAACGTCCCGATCGTCATCGCGCTCAACAAGATCGACCTGCCGAACATCAACTACAACAAGATCTACGGCGAACTCTCGCAGCAAGACCTCGCCCCCGAAGAGTACGGCGGCGATACCCCCGTGGTGAAGACCTCGGCGCTCTCGGGCCTGGGCATCCCCGACCTGCTCGAAATGCTCGGCGTCGTCGCCGAACTCCGGTGCGACCTCCGGGCCAACCCGACCCGACCGGCGACCGGGACCTGCCTCGAGTCGTCGATCTCCGAAGGCCGGGGCGTGGTCGCCACGGTCTTGGTCCAGGACGGGACGCTCAAGGTCGGCGACGCGATCGTCTGCGGCGACGGTTTCGGGCGGGTCCGCGCCCTGTTCAACGACCGGGGGCAGCCGATCCTCGAAGCCGGGCCGTCGATGCCGGTGGAGGTTTCGGGGCTGGATGAGGTTCCCACGGCGGGCGAGAAGTTCGCGGTGGTCGACAGCATCACCCGGGCTCGCGAGATCGTCGATATCAGGCGAGGTCGGACCCGAGGGTTGAACCTCGGCGAACGCCAGTCGATCACGCTCGAAAACCTCTACAGCAAGATGACCGAGCAAAAGGTCAAGAGCCTCAACTTGATCTTGAAGGCCGACGTCCAGGGCTCGCTCGAAGCCTTGGTCAAGGAGCTGGAAAAGCTCGAAAACCCCGAGGTCCCGATCCGGGTCCTCCTCAAGGGGGTTGGCGGGATCTCCGAGAGCGACATCTTGCTGGCCGACGCTTCGCAAGCGATCGTCATCGGCTTCCGGGTCGCCCCGGAAGACCGCGCGGTCACCTTGGCCGACGAGAAGAAGATCGACATTCGCCGGTACGATATCATCTACCAAGTGACCGACGAGATCAAGAAAGCCGTCGAGGGGATGCTGGTCCCCGAGATCAAGGAGGTCCACCTGGGCCGGGCCGTGATCCGGGACACCTTTAAGATCTCGAAGGTGGGGACCGTCGCCGGTTGCTTCGTGACCCAGGGGGTGATCGAGCGGTCCGCCAAGGCTCGGCTCATCCGCGAAGGCCGCGAGATCTACAAAGGCTCGCTCGAGGCGCTCAAGCGGTTCAAGGACGACGCCAAGGAAGTCCGCGAAGGGTTCGAGTGCGGGATCAAGATCGCCAACTTCGACGACCTCAAGGTCGACGACGTGATCGAGGCCTACCGGATCGATATCATTCGCCGGACGCTTTGATCGAACAACCCCGAGGGATCTTGGCGGGGTGGGTTTCGGCTCGCCTCGCCAAGATTTCTCGGTTCCTCGGACCCACCTTTCTCCCTTTGGCGGCTCGATGCACTTGGCGACGCTCCGGGTCGAAGTCCAGATCGCCTCGGGGTGGCGGACCAAGCGAAGGACGGTCCGGTCGATCCTCGACAAGATCCATCGCCACTTCAACGTCTCGGTCGCCGAGGTCGACGGCGAAGCCCACCCATCCCGGAGCACCCTCGGCGTCGCGGCACTCGCCCCAACCCGTCGAGAAGTGCGCGACGTGCTGGGCCAGGTGGCCGACGCCTTGGTCGCGCATCCTCGGGCGGAAGTCCTCCAGGTCGATTGGACCGACCATTAAACGCATCCCGATTGGCTGTACGCATCCCTGGAATCTTCAACGCATTACAAATTGCAGACCGCGAATTGCAGATGATGAATTCCGATCATTTTGCGATTTGCAATCTGAGATGTGCATTGGATTTCCGGGGTCGGCCTGAAAGAAGGGGAGTTGACCCAATGCCGTCCCATCGAAGCTTGCGGGTGGCCGAAGCGATCCGCGAAGTCGTGTCGTCGGCGATCTTGTTCGACGTGTCCGACCCCCGGGTCTCGGGCGTCACCGTCTTGCGGGCCGACGTTTCGGGCGACCTCCACAACGCCACGGTGTTCGTGTCGGTGATGGGCACGGAATCGGAACAGAATACGGCGATGAAGGGGTTGCAGAGCGCGGCGGGATTTTTGCAAGCCAAGGTCGCGGCCCGGTTGCAATCCCGGACCACGCCGCACCTGATCTTCAAGCGAGACGTCGGTGTGAAGCGGTCGATCGAGATGTCGCAGATCATCGACGACGCCCTGGCGGCCGACCGCGCCGCGCACCCGGTTTCGAGTCCCGACCCCGTCCCGAAAACGGACACCGAACCGGTTGTCGGCGACGATGATTGAGACTTGCGGGCGATCTTTGCCTCTTCGCTAGCGCATCGAGCCAACCTCGGCGGGTTGTGCTTTTCTTCCTTTTCTCCACGCCCGCGAATTCCCAAGCTTATGGCCACCACGAGCAAAGCCCAGTTCCTGACCGAAGTGCAGACCCTGCTCAAGAGCCGTTACAAGCCGGAGCCGGGCCCGGAAAAGTTGCCGGTCCTCGAGTCGGTCCTCTACGGAATTCTCCACGAAGACTCGACCCGAGGGTCGGCGACCCGGGCTTTGAAGCTGTTCAAGGACGGTTTCTTCGACTGGAATGAGGTGCGGGTCAGCTCGCTCGAAGAGATCCAGGGGGTCCTCAAGGAGTTCGAGCAAGCCGAGACCAAGGCGTTCAAGGTGCGCCGCTTCCTCCGGCAGATGTTCGAGAAGACTTATGGGTTCACGCTCGACCTGCTGGTCAAGAAGCCGCAGAAAGAGGCGATCAAGGCCTTGGAAGAGTACGAAGCGCTCGGTTCCGACTACGTGATGGCCACGGTCACCCGGCTGGCCCTGGCGGGGCATGCGATCCCGATCGACGCCCCCTCGCTCCGGGCGCTGACCCGGCTGGGCGTCGCCGAGGGGGAGGTGGACGTCCCCACGCTGAGGGCCTCGCTGGAGCGGGCCGTCCCGAAAAACCGCGGGGCGGAGTTCGCCGACCTGATCGAGGACCTGGCCCACGACACCTGCGTCGAAGGCGAGCCGGATTGCCCCCGGTGCGAGCTGCGGAAGATTTGCCCGACCGCGCAGGAGATCAAGGCCAACGGGGTGGCGCTGAAGGCGGCCGTCAAGGGAAAGTCGGGCCGCTCGAAAGCATCCGAGTAATCAAGAATATTTGATAAAGGTTGCCAACCACCCTTGGGTGCCTACAACAGGGCGGCACAGGCGGTCAATCGTTTGATCGAAATGACTCGCCGATGTGTCCCATCGAAGTCCAACACCCAGGGAGATGAATGATGCGTCGACTTTTCAGCCTCTTCGTTTTGGTTGCTTTCGCGGCCCCGGCCTTCGCGGCCGACAAAGACATCGTCGACACCGCCGTCGCCGCGGGCTCGTTCAAGACCTTGGTCGCCGCCGTCAAGGCCGCCGGCCTCGTGGAAACCCTCAAGGGTGACGGTCCCTTCACCGTCCTGGCCCCGACCGATGAAGCCTTCGAGAAGCTGCCCGCCGGGACCGTCGAGAACCTGCTCAAGCCCGAGAACAAGTCCAAGCTCGCCGCCTTACTGACCTACCACGTCATCCCCTCCAAGGCGATGGCCGCCGACGTCGTGAAGCTCGACGGCAAGACCGTCAAGTCGGTCGAAGGCTCGCCGATCATGGTCGAAGTCGAAGGCAAGACGGTCATGGTCAACAACGCCAAGGTGACCAAGACGGACATCGCCTGCAGCAACGGTGTGATCCACGTCATCGACACCGTCATCATGCCGCCGAAGAAGGGCGGGATGAAGGAAGAAGGAAAGATGAAGAAGGAAAGCAAGTAATCCTCGACTCTATTTCGATTCGATCCCTCTGAAGTTGTCCCACCGAGAACTCTCGACCTCTCAAAAGGTCGGGCGTTCTTGTTGCGTTTTTGACGAGGATATCGGCTTGCCAATCACTCATCGGGTATCGCTTTCGAATCTGGAGATTCGAATTGCAAATTGCAGGTAGGAGTTACGCGGTTGATGGCCTTTGTACACTGGATTGATCAGGCATGATCCTACCCGCTTGCAGTCATCTTTTCCAAATTGTGCAGAGATCAATCCGCTTGTAGTGGACAAAACCCATCGACTTCATAAATCCTACACAGATTTGCAACCCTTGATCCCGGAGAATTTCTAGATTCGGAAGCCACGGGTACAACTCTCGAATCTGGAGATTCAGGTTGCAAATCGCAGGATCGCAGATCGCAAAAAAATCAGAAACCAAGGTCTTTCAAGCTTTTGCGATTTGCGATCCTGCAATTTGCAATTCTTGAACCCGATAAA